>Ga0209390_10001027_pt1 | contig 55008 bp, 44 predicted proteins | sample BON01_FD_187212 | JGI IMG/M metagenome (GOLD analysis project Ga0209390, IMG submission 187212) | Freshwater microbial communities from Lake Bonney liftoff mats and glacier meltwater in Antarctica - BON-01 (SPAdes) (version 2) | ecosystem: Environmental > Aquatic > Freshwater > Ice > Glacier...
ATCCGGTATCCTACTTTCTGGGCACCCGTCTACCCGGTCCGGCGGAATCCTTCGCGCAGCTCATCCGAGGCCATTGGGGTGGCTGTGAAATCCGCAATCACGGGACGCGCGACGTGCAATGGGAGGAGGATAAGACTCGTTCGGGCAACTGGGCGCTCAACGCATCCTTGGCCATCCTGCGCGTCGCGCTCATCTCGGTCAAATTCCGCCAAGGCGTCACTCTCTCCTGGCCCCGGATTTTCGAGCAATGTGCCCACTCCACCGTATCAGCAATGTCCCTGATTAACGGAAAATCAATCAAATGAAAAGACCGTGTTCGTTCGCTGCCAGACTTCGTTGCGGCGGAACCATTCCGGAGTCCAGGGTGGATTGTAGAAGGCGAAGAATTTTACGCCAGACGGGTTGAGTTCGTTTTTAGTGATGAGCTCGGCCAGTTTTTCTGAAGCGGCAGCTTGGGCTTTTTCGTTGTCCCAACCATTGAAACGGAGGACTGCGAATGTGCCGGATTCGATTTCACCGAGGGAGAGTTCATAAGCATCGGGTGAGGGAGCGCCAGCTTCGGCGACTTCAGCTGGGAGCATGAAACTCATGCGCCCATTTTGTTCTTCGTCAGGCTCGTCGGGATCCTCCATGAATACTGGGGATGTCATGGCGATTTTCTTTTTCTCGGCGTTTTCCCCGCTGATGTATTTGAAAAGCTTTCTGAACGATTTGTTGCGTTTCCCCATATCATCCATGGGCGCGGAGACGACGCGGATAGATTCGTATTTACGGACTTCGAAATCGCCATCTTTGGTAACCGTTTCGTAATCCGGTTTCTCGATGGCGCAGGATGTTAGGATTCCCGATAATAATAAGAATGAAGCTTTCATCATGGTAAAAGCTTCTCGCGGGATGCCTAGCTGGCAAGTGATGTCTTCAGGGACCGCGGGACTTATTCTGCCGTACCGTTCTTGATGATTTCAAGGAACGACTGTGGATCGAGGGCGGCACCGCCGATTAGTGCTCCATCGATGTCAGGGCAGGCCATGAGCTCGGCTGCGTTGCCGGGTTTCACGGAGCCGCCGTATTGAATACGGATTTTTGCGGCGGGCTCGGAGCCGTATAGCTCGCCGATCAGGGAGCGGACAAAGGCGTGGGCTTCTTGGGCTTGCTCGGAAGTCGCAGTGACGCCGGTGCCGATGGCCCAAACGGGTTCGTATGCGATAACGGTATCGGAAAGGTCCTTTTCGGAAACGTCTTTGAGCCCGTCTGTGATTTGCTTGCGGAGGACGGTTTCGAGTTTCCCGCCTTCTCGTTCCGCCAGCGTTTCACCGATGCAGAAGATGGGCTTGAGATTCGCCTCGCGGGCTTTCTTGATCTTCGCGTTGATAGCGGCATCTGTCTCGCCGAAGATGGAGCGACGTTCGCTGTGGCCGACAATGACGTAATGCACAAAAAATTCGCGTAACATCAGGACGCTGACCTCGCCGGTGTAGGCTCCCGAATCATACTCTGAACAGTTTTGTGCGGCAATCTGGATTGCGTGTGCATTTTTCCCTGGGTTGGAGTTGTGGAGTTGATCTGCGAGCTTGGGAAGGGCGATGAAGGGAGGCGCGATGACGATATCGGCGGGGAGATTCAGGCCCTGTGTCTTAGACAGGAAGGATTTGACGAAGTCCTCTGTTTCGGAGGCACCTTTGTTCATTTTCCAGTTGGCGGCGAAGATCGGCTTGCGTGACATAAAGCTTGGAGGTTTGAGATTTGAGGTTGGAGGAAAGAGATAGGGCTAAACTTCGCTGAGGGCGGCGACGCCGGGAAGGATTTTGCCTTCGAGGAGTTCTAGGGAAGCGCCTCCACCTGTGGAAATGAAGGTCATTTTTTCGTCTAGTCCAAATTTATTCACTGCGGTAACGGAATCGCCGCCGCCGACGATGGTAGTTGCACCTGATTTTGCCATCGCTTCGGCAATCGCTTTGGTGCCGAGCGCGAAGTTTTCGATTTCGAAGACGCCGACCGGGCCGTTCCAGATGATGGTTTTGGCTTTGGCGATTTCGGCCTCGAATTCCTTGATGGCGACGTCGCCGATATCGATGCCTTCCCAACCGGGTTGCACGCCACCGCCTTGGCCGTAGATTCCGGAAAGTTGGGTTTCGGCCCCTTCTTTAAAGTCCTGAGTGACGCGGGTGTCAGCAGGAAGGAGGAACTTAATACCCTTTTCCTCGGCCTTTTTGAGAATACTGAGCGCGAGGTCTAGCTTGTCGGCTTCGACACGGGAGTCGCCAGTTTCGTAGCCTTGGGCTTTGCGGAAGGTGTTAGCCATGGCACCGCCGATGAGGAAAGAATCGGCTTTTTCCATGAGCGCGGTGATGACCTGGATTTTGTCGGAGACTTTAGAACCTCCCATGATCACGAGGAACGGGCGCTCGGGGTTCTGGAGTTTCACTTCGAGGTATTCCAGTTCGCTTTCGATTAGGAAGCCCATGGCTGCAAGTGAGATGAATTTCGTGACTCCCTCAGTGGAGGCGTGGGAGCGGTGGGCGGTACCAAAGGCGTCGTTGACGAAGACTTGCGCCAGACCCGCGAGGTTTTTTGCGAATTCTGGGTCGTTGGCCTCTTCTTCGGCGTGGTAGCGGGTATTCTGGAGAAGGAGAACTTGGCCGGGTTGGAGAGCTTTTCTCATTTCCGCCGCTTCCGAGCCGATGCAATCCGGAGCGAGATCGACGTTTTGGCCGAGGATTTCACCGAGACGTTTTGCGGCCGGAGCCAAGGAATATTTGGGATCCGCGTTACCGTCGGGGCGTCCCATGTGGGAGCAAAGCACAAGTTTGGCACCACCTTCTAGCAGATGCTTGATCGAAGGCACCGCTGCTTGGATGCGGGTGTCATCGGTGATTTCACCGTCCTTGAGTGGCACGTTGAAATCGACTCTCATGAGGACCTCCTTCGAGGATACACCGAGGTTGCGGATGGAAAGTTTAGGCATGGACGCGGTGATGCACTAGGAGTGCGGAGGTGTCAAGGATTGGGGAAGGGGTGGCTTAACGGAGATCGCTTTTAAAATGGTTTCGGGAGCGAGGGAGCCAGGATGGCTCCCTAACGGACTGGGGCAGGATGCTCCAGCTACGCGCGTACGTGTGGCAAAGCTTAGGAAATGCCGTAACAACGTTCGGCGTTGCCGGACAGGATAGCTCTTTGATCGGTTTCCGAGAGCTGGCTGGTCAAAGACTGGACGGTTTTCGCCCAATCGGAATAGCTGGTGCGGAGCAGGCAGACTGGCCAATCGGTGCCGAACATGACTCTTTTCGGACCGAAGATTTCGAGGGTTTCGTTGAAATAAGCGGTGATAGTTTCTGGATCGCCTTGGCCTTCAGGGAACTCAGTTAGGATGCCTGAGAATTTGACTCCGGTGATATTGTCACGTTTGGCGAGTTCTTTCATTCCGGAACGCCATGCGGAATCGACGCGGCCATTGCGGGCTTCGGGTTTGGCGATGTGGTCTAGGATGATGGGGAGGGCCGGTTGTCGGTCGACGAGTTGCAAGGCGACCGGGATCTGGCGTTGGAAGATCAGGAGATCGTAGACAAGGTCGTAGGCTGGGATCTTCGAGAGGCCGCGGTGGAAATCGTCGCGGAGGAAATATTCGTCGGGCTCTTCTTGGAGGACGTGGCGCACGCCTCCGAATTTCGGATGGATGGTGAGGCGTTCGAGCTCTTTGCCAACGTTTTCATCAATGAGCGGCACCCAACCGACGACGGCTTTGATGCGGTTGGTTTGATCCGCGAGTGAGAGTAGGAAGTCGGATTCCTCGATGAACTGCTTAGCTTGGACAACAACGGTTCCGGTGACTCCTGCGACGGAGGTAACGGATTCCAGTTCGGGAACAAGATGGTCTTTTGCGAGGGGGGAGTTTTCTGGGATCCAGGGGTAGTCTGTTTTCGAGTATTGCCAGAGGTGGTGGTGGGAATCGATCATGATGGCGGAGCGCTAGTATCGAAGCGGAGATGGGCGGACTAGAAAACTGAAAAATTTCTGTCAAATCGCAGTCTCCGCATTCCACACGCACCCTCCTTCAATTACACAGATCTTGATTCGCTGCACAAGCGATGCATCACCCAATCTTTGTTCCATCCATCTATCAGCCCCGTCGTCCGCGCGCCTCGCCTCTCTGGAAACTCGTCAATCACGGTTGGACTTCCTTTGTCGCCAATTACTTTCTCTACTGTTCCAGAGTGCCATCGACACCCTGACTGAATCATTTCGCCTTCAACTCGGTCTTGCCGATGGCAAGCTTGGTGCCATTACGGGCGTCTATACCTTTGGCGATTACCTCGTTTTCCATCCCCATCTTCATGCGCCCGTCGCCGATGGCTTATTTATCCCCGACGGTCGCTTTCATTGCCTGCCTCTACTCCCAACACCGCCCAATCCATAACAAAAAAGAAATCTCACTTCGTATAAGTTTTCAATCCTATCGAGATCAACAGGGTAAAACTGAACGCGCTTTTGAACGAGATCGGATTGCTTAGAGCTATTTCAACAGGCTGCTCGAGGGTATTTTTTCTTCGGAAAAAGATCAATCATACCATGCTCAAAATACCAATCACGGTCGGAATGGCCAAGTACAGAACTAGATGCGTGAACACTGTCGGCGCAACAACACCCAGCACGATGACTTGAATAAGCAATGATGAAACCTCCTCGAGAATGATCCCGCCGGAAACGAGGAGGAGCGTACCAGGTTGTTACTTCTTGCGCTTTGCCAGGGTCAGGTTGGTCGCTGTTGTAGAAACGACTCCGCCTAAAAGACCGGAGAGCAGCGTTCCCCATTTTCCAACTAATTGGCGGAGCGCGATGTAGCTGCAGAAATCGACGCTGGTGATAATGACGAAAAGCATCCAGGGCCGGGTGGTATGAATCAGCTCCCATGGATCGACAAAATGATTCGGTAAAAGGGGGAGGATTACGAGAGCGCTGACAAGAAAGATCAGGACAGCCGACATCTCCGATTCGGTGATTTCGGTGCTCGCAAAACTATCACGCCTTCCTTTCAGGGCAAGAAATCCAAACAATAGAACTGCGATGATGATCGCAATGCCCCCATCGGTTTGAGCCAGGTAACCGAGAATGTAAATCAGCAGCGAAGCCACGGCTGTTGTCGCTCCAAAGTGAAGCGAGCGTCTCTCACAGGGCTGGTTGAAAATTTGATGACGCTCAGGCTGCCATCAATTCTCAAGAATTGAAGCAGAAAGAAAATGCGCCCGGGCATTTAATGGTAGGGCTGACTACCAAAGCACCTGGACGGGCGGGAAAACCCAGATCACGGTTGCTGCTTGCCGCGGACGAGTGCCGCGATGGCGGATGGATTCAGCGTGGATGCGCGCTCGCGGATCTCCGGAAGGTATTTTTCGTGAAGTGTTTTGCCTTCGGTTGTGAATGACGAGAGCAACGACTTGCGCTCGGCTTGGGGAAGGGAGCGGGAACCGGCATAGTAACGCTCCGCAACGTGGCCAATGGCATAAGTGGAGGCGAAGGAGAAAGCGGAACCAGTAGCAGCCGATGCAATTTTCCCTGTCATACCTCCCATCATTTTCTGCCCGAAACCTTTCATGATTTTCCGGGCGAAGCCTTCGACGATCTGAGAACCCATACCGACGCCTGCGGTGGCAAGGAATTCCACAATGCTGCGGCGGTCGAGTTCCGCACCGTGGGATTTTCCGATTCGATAAACCATTTTCATCTGCATGGGGATAATGGCCATGGTAGCGAGCGTCTCCGGAAGTAGCTCCAGCGCTCCGTTCAATATGGAGTAGCGGAGAATCATTGATGAATTCTCAGCCGGGACAATGGCCGGTGCTTCCGTTGCGACGGGTGCCAAGGCGAAGGAATCGACTTCTTTATTGAGCGAGAGAGTTTCGGTGGTGCCAAGGGAGAGTTTCCCGCTGAGCTCCGAGAGGAAATTGCTCTCATCCGTGGAGATGGTGCCATCCGCCTCACAAACGGCACGTGCCATTTCATAAGCGAGCATGCGCTCATTCTGCTCTGGCAGTGCCGCAACGGCCTGATCCAAAGAGAGTTTCCCCATCAGGATCTGGCGGGACAGGGAGGAAAAATTCTCCGAGCCTAGCTCCGCGGCAAGGTCAGTGATTCGTGCGCGTTCGTTCTCGCATTTCTGGCCGTCTGAAAACGATGCGAATAGGCATATGCAAAGCTGCGAATCTGTGGCGCTGAGGGATAGGATGGATGACATTTCAAAGAGATAACGTCGCAATTTTCAATTTCTGTCTTTTAACCGGGAATATATTTTCCTGGGCTCCGAAAGGGTGCTGATGGCCTTTTTTCAGATCGTAATTCTGCTTTGCCAAATGGATTTTCACGGCACTTCACGGTCTCTGTCCATCGGATGGGTCGCCCCCTTCGCCTCCTCTCTTCCTGCTACGGAAAATCCTGTAGAGCCATAGGAGGAGAACGAAAAAGATGACAGCAGTCCCAACGGGACCGATGTAATTTTCTAACGACGCGTAGTTTTCACCGAGTTTAAATCCTATCCAAGTTAGCAGGATATTCCAGAGAGCCATGCCGAGAGTGGAGTATGCTAGAAAAGGCAACATTTTCATGCGGGCAACCCCGGCGGGGATGGAAATCAATGAGCGGATGCCGGGAATAAATCGGCAAAAGAAAACGGTAGTGGAGCCGTGTCTGGTAAACCACCCGACGGCTTTTCGAATATCTGCCGCAGAAAGTCCGACCCATTTCCCATGACGATCCGCCCATTGTTCAAGCCGCTCGGCTCCAAAGTGGTGGCCGAGCCAATATAAAGGCAGTTGGCCTATGACAGAGCCGACCGTGCCTGCGATGACAGTCGGAATGAATTCAAAGACGCCCCGCGAAACCTGGTAACCCGCCAGTGGCATGATGAGTTCCGAAGGAATGGGCGGAAAAATATTTTCCAAAAACATGAGCAGGGCGATACCTGAATATCCCAATCCGGCTACGAGATTTGTAATCCAATCTTGCATGATGGTAATCGATCCAAACTAGGCCACCGGAGCATGTTCTGCGTGCGACACAGGCTCCAAGATCAGTGATTTCGGAAATGACACTTCGACTCGGAGCACACTGGGTTCAGAAAAACTCGCGCTGTGCTTTCCACCCAATAGATCGGAACTTGCTCTGACCACAGATAATCCCAGCCCGGAATGTCCGTAGCCGCTACGTGATTCGTCCTTTCGCCAAAACCGTTCAAAAAGATGAACCAATTCTTCGGAAGTGAGATCGGGTGCGGGATTTGAAACTGAAATCCCTCCCGATCCGACTTCCACAGTGATCACGGAACTTACTGGTGAGTGGGATATCGCATTGCCATAGAGATTCTGGAAAATCGTAGTCCATATCACCGGTTCTGTCCTGATGACGATCAAAAAATGTTGATATGAAACTCCATTGAACCCAATTGTGACCTCATTGGCGTTTCTAGCCAATATCTATCCCAATCCGCTGGTCTGGCTTATGGCCAGGCTCGGCTTCCAGATCGTGCGGTATGCGGACGACATGGTCGTCCTGTGCCGCAGCCGTTAAGAAGCCTAGAAAGCACTCGAAACGATACGGGAATGGATGGCCGGTCTGACTCACACTTCATCCTGAAAAGACTTGTGTGGTGTATATGAACCCAGCTGACAGTCATTTTACATCCTCGGCTTTCGGTTCAAACGCAACAAACGGGGACGCATGATGAAGCAAGTCCGCCCCAAAAGCCTGCGCAAACTGCGCGAATCCATCAAACCGCGTATCAAGCGCACCAGCGGGCGGAGCATGAAAGCCAAGGTAACCGAACTGAACCGGAAACTCCGGGGCTGGTATGGCTATTTCAAACACGCCGGCCCTAGCGTGATGCAAACCGTCGATGGATGGATCCGCATGAGATTGTGCTCCATCCTGGGAAAACGGCGCGGCCTTTGTGGCAGCGGCCGGGGCGGGATTATCAACGCTGGCCAAACCGGTAATTTGCAGAACTCGGGCTCTTTTGCCTGCTAGTTGCCCAGAGTTCTGAAATGATCAGGCTCCGTAACAAAGCAAACCACTGACTAGGGAGCCGGATGCGGGAGATCCGCTTGTCCGGTTCGGAGGGGAAAGCGGCGCAAACCATTGCGCCGTTCCTGCCTCTATCTTGAGGGACGGGACGCCTAGTCTCCTTGGGGGCGGCGGGGCGTGTCGCGTGAGGCGGCGGCGGCGTCGATCGAGAGGCGGCCGGCACCGACGATCAGTAGGAAAAGCGAGCCGATGATCATGCACAAATCGTTGCGGGATTCATGCATCATGCTGAAAAAGCCATAGCGCTCCAAATCGCGCAGGGCGAATCCGCCGAACCCATATCCCAACAAGATGGGGAGCTTGATGGTAATCATCGCCACGCACATGGCAAAGATCAATGGGATCACCGCCAAACGGGTGAGCAGGCCGAGCAGAATCAGAATGCCGCCGATGATTTCCACCCCGCCGACGAACGGCCCCATCAACTCCGGTGAGGGGATGCCGATTCGCTCGAAGCGGCCCGATCCGAGCGACGCCGGATAGAGAAACTTCTGGATTCCTTCCGATAGAAACACCCCGCCGACCATCAAACGAATGAGCAAGGTGGCCGCAGGAGCCTGAGTATAACGGATTTTTTGGAGCATTTTATTCAAGCTTGCATCATGCATCGGCCTCGGGCGGCTGCAAGCACGACTTCTGCATATTGGCGGAAAACCGAGGAGAGTTCGAATCTTTCAAGGATCTCAAAAATTTTCGTTTAGGATAGTTTAAAAAACGCCAGGCTTTATGTGAAGAATTCTTCCTGTATTAGTGTTCAAGACGGGCAAAATGGGGCATTATTAAAACGTCCAACCGCAGACGCTGGATCGCACCCTAGAAGAACTCGCGTCGAAGCCGGAAATTTACCACACGTGTGGCGCGTTTTAGGACGCGGCTTCTTGCTGGGCTAGGATGAGCGGGAGAATTTCCGAATGCTGATGCGGATGTGCGAGAGGTTAAGGAAATATTCGTTGGATTCATCCTGGAGTACATGGCGTACACCTTTGAATTTTGGATGAGCGGCGAGGCGTTCGAGAGCGGTGCCGACGTTTTCATCGATGAGTGGGACTCAGCCGACGACGGCTTTGATGCGGTCGGTTTGGTCGGCGAGAGAGAGCAGGAAGTCGGATTCTTCGATGACCTATCTGTCTTGGACGACGGTTGCGGTGAAGCCGACTTCGAGGTGACGGATTCCAGTTCGGGGATCAGTTGGTCTTTTGCCAATGGGTGAGCCTTCTGGAATCCATGGGTATTCGGATTTCGAGTAGTTCCAGAGGTGGTGGTGGGAATCGATCGTGGGGATGTGAAGAGGGGATTTGAAATCTCTTTGCGGAGGATGCGGAGAATAGCTCGGGTTGTGAAAGGGGTTGAAAACCCCTTCTCCTTATTGGAAGAGCGGCTTGATGTGGCGGTCGAGGATGGCAACCCAAAGAAATCCAATTGGACGACACTGCCCCACCGCAATAGCGGTTTTAAGGGACGCGAAGCGACACCGCAGATCCCGAACAAAGCGAGGGATAATCGGACCCATGTTCTCGAATACTCCTAATCGACGGGACTCTACCCGTCAGAAAAACTGCGATAAAAAGGAATCTTGGCAATGCGACATGGAAAGCTACGCTCGGGGCAAATGAATTTTCCGTGAGACCTCTGACTCCTGCCAAGACCGGGCGTCGAATGGGGATTTCTATTACTGAAACATCTCTTTTGCCCTCTTTTCCCCCGCAGCCCCCTTTGATCCGTCCTGCTGCCTACGCATGACCATTCTCAGCAACCATCCCTCAAAAAGCAAATTCCTAGCAATGCAATTCTCGCAAAAACCCTTCATGCTGCTTATCTCGGGCATTCTATTTCTGACGCTCCATCCAACCCGCGGGCAAGACTGGTTGATTGAACTGGAAAAATCCGAAGACCTGCAGAACTGGCATACCATTCCGATCGAACCTGAAATATTCCAAGAAGGTCGCTTGCGTGTGCCCGCTGGCGAAGATGCCGGGTTTTTCAGACTCCGGTTGGTGAAACCCCAGGACGCGGCTTTTCAAAAACTCCAGACTTTCGTCAACGCATCCGGCATAAACGTGCCGACGCCGACGGCTCTGGATTATCAGGACTTCGGAATCGTAGATCTCGATCTACTGGCGTTGCCTTATCTGAATCTGGCGATTCTTGACCTCGATCCGCAAGCCACGGATTTGAACCAGACTATTCACGATTTGGTCAATGAATGGAATGCCGCGCCAATTGATGCCGATGTCCTCGCCTATTTCACACGTGTCGGTCTCCCAACGAATCAGTTCTATCGGCTGAACCAATTCGTCGCTGAACTCAAAAATGAAAGTATCACTCCGATATGGCTGTGCTTGGGACGATCCGAGTTTCTCGCCCGCGAGGGCGGCACCTACCGATCGGTGATCGGCCCAGACGGAACAGTCGCCGGAACGGTCGCCGACAGTCCCGGTGGAATGGGGTTCTCGGGAGAAAGCGGAAACCTAATTAATTTCCCCAATCCTCTTCCATCCGCCACTGTCAATGATTTCGCACTTTTTTGCCATGCATCCAGCGCAGTCGATGTTTCATCAGGACGTAGTACCCTTGTTTCGGCATTCGGTGGTACTGGAAACCAAGGATTCGAACTCGCATTCGGTGGGGCTCCAGGACTGCCCACCCGATTGAACGAGGTAGCCGCTTATGTTTCTCCCCTGAATTCTCAAACAACCAATCGCCATTCCGTGATGCCAACAGTAGTTCCCGGAATCAAAAAAATGGGCGGATTTGTCTTCGCAGGTTCCGATCCGGCTTTTGCCTTTGGAAAACCTACGGATCGTCCGTTTTCGATTCACAAGGATTTACATGGTTTACTCGCAACCAACACGACTACCAGCTTTTACAATGCTGGAGCAACATGGACTGCCGGAGCAAGGTTGGGGGGAGGGGGGGAGTTGCATGGCGAGATCGATCTTTTGATCGCTTTCAACAGCGCGTTGAGCCCAGCCCTTCGTGACACACTTCATTCTGCCGCGCTCAAGCACGGGATCATTTCCACCACCAATCGGATCGCCCTCGCCGCAGTTGGTGATTCGATGACAGCCGGGCAAGCTGGTGGAGTAGGTCTCGGTGTCACGCGAACAGCACAACTCATGGGTAGACAGGAAAGCGGCTGGAAAGGGGGACTCTATACGAACGTGGCTCTGAGCGGCCAAAACATAGATGTGCAGGAAGGCCTCTATGCGGAAGCTAAAGAGCGATTGTTGAGATACCAAAAATCCCTGGACACGTTCATCATGTTTTGGGGCGGTTACAACTCGACCGCGCCCGGAGACCCAGATTCTGCTGTGCGTAACGCGCTGGTCGAGCGCTACATTGCCATGGGGATTGACGCCCGGAACAACGGTATCCAAACCATTCACTGGAGCTACCTGACTGGCTTCAATGGAAGTGGACTATCCGAAGAAAGTCGTGCCAGATTCAAATCTTTCAACGACTACTACACTCAACGTTGCGGCGAGGAGGGTTTTATTTGGTATGACCACCGAGTGACCTTCTCCAACGGTGAATTTGATGGGGAAACAAGAAACGAGAACTATTTTGTCGATTCTCGCCATCTTTCCGAGCTAGGACAAGCCACCCTCGTTGCCGATTTCATCAATCGTTTCCCTACGCCGGAAACCCCATTCTCAGCAGAAGACTGAGACGGCGGTTCAGATCCCGAAAATGCCCCTGTCAAAAAAGTTGTCAAAAAAGTCAGGCTTTTGTGTTAGGGAATCGATTTTGGGGATGTGAAGAGGGGATTTGAAATCCCTTTGCGGAGGATGCGGAGAATAGTTGGGGTTGTGAAAGGGGTTGAAAACCCCTTCTCCTTATTGGAAGAGCGGTTTCATGTGGCGGTCGAGGAGGTTCTCGGTGACGCAGCGGGAGACGGTTTCGCGGTTGTCGTGGAGGGCTTTGATGTAGGTGTCGCCTAGTTGGGCGGCGATTTTGAAGCCGACGTGGAGGAGTTGGCGCACGTTGGGGTCGTAGGCGGGGTTCGACTGGTCGTGGCGGAGGGCTCCGGTGAATTGTTCGCTGGTCCAGCCGTTGACGGCTTCGGTGGAGGGGAGTTTCGCGAAATCGATGTCGATGACGGTGGCGTAGGGCTGGCAGAGGGCTTCTTTTTTCGCGAGGGCTTGGGCGTAAATTTCTTTGGCGATTTCGAGACCGCTGCCGCCGGATTCGGCGAGCCCGATGACTTCTTCGAGCCAGTTGGTGCCGGCGGTTTTGATGTGGAGGCCGGCGCCGGTGCGGGCGAGGGCGCGTTTGATGGGCGGGTAGATGGAGAATTTATCGGAACCGGAATGGACGGAGAGTTTTAGTCCGGCGGGGAGGCCGTAGGCTTTGATTGCGTGGGCGATGACTGCGAGGTCGTCGTTGAATTCTTTTTCGAACTGGGAGACATCACCGACGTAGTCGACGCCCTTGTTGAATCGACCGGTGAATTTCGGGGCGATGGTTTGGATCGGGACGCCTTGGTCGGCGATGGCGGCTAGGATGACGAGGAGTTCCGGTGGTGTCTGTGGGCTATCGGTTTCGTCCATGGAGACTTCGGTGACGAAATCTTCTCCCTTGGCGGCGACGATGTGGTTGTAGATCGCTTTGGCTTTTTGGGTGGCTTTGAGGAATTGGTTGGCAGTTTTCTCTACGTCCTCGCGTGAGATTTCGAATGGTTGGGCGATGCCTGCGATGGATATCGTGCCGATGAGTTCCGGGTGCTTTTCGATGAAGGCTGAGACGTCTGCGGGGTCAGCGGCTTCACCGATGTCGTCGGCGACATCGAGGGTGAAGAAGTCGCAGGGAGCGAGGAAGCGGTCGACGGTGCCGAGGTTGATGTGGTCGGCATCGAGGAGGTATTCTCCGGTCCAGCCGAGATCGGCGACGGCTTTGTCGGCGGCGTCGCGGGTCGTTTGTGGCTGGGAGCCGATGATGTCGTGCTCGCGGTTGGATTTGTTCCAAACCGGGGTGATGTCGATGCCGAGTTCTTTGGCAGCGATGAAGGCTTTGAGCTGGGCGTGTGCGCCGTTGGCGAAACGATCGCCGACTCCGAAGGTGTATTTTGGACAAATTTTCATTTTGGTTATTCGTTAGAAGTCATTTGTTGTTTTGAACTCGGAGTTGATCCGCTGGTGGTGGAACCCTGTGTGGCGTTTTTGGCGTTTCGGTGCTGCATGGCGAGGTTGCTGATTTCATCTACCGAGAGGCCTTGATAGAGGTCTTTTTGCCATGCAGTGTAATCGAAGGGTTCGCGGAGTGTTAGGGTGATGAAGCGTTCAGCTTCAACGATTCCTAAATTTTCCACCAAAGTTTTGAATCCCTTGGCTTGGATTTCGAGGTCAGTCATCATGAAGCATAATGTATTCAAGAGGATTGAGGATCTCAATCCCCTTTAGGCGTTTTCTTTTTTTAAGAATTCCTTTGTCGGTACGGTTTCGAGTCGGACAGCGAGCTGCGTTTGATCGTCGAAGGGACGATTGAAACAGCAAGTATCGAGGTAGATTCGCATTGGGGCTCTTCAGTTATTGGACTTCGATGATGGCTTTGATGGCTCCTAGGTTGGGGTCGGTGAATTGGTCGAATTTTTCAGGAACCTCATCGAAGGAGATGCGGTGGGTGATCCAGACGTCGGTGTTGATTTTGCCTTCGCGGATGAGGTTGATGATGGCTGGGAAGTCGGCGGGGACGGCGTTGCGCGAGGCTAGGAGGGTGAGTTCGCGGCGGTGGAAGATGGGGGCGTGGGGGAATGTGAGATCCGAGGTGGTGATGCCGACGTAGACGACGCGGCCGGTGAAGGCGGCGTATTCAAAGCAGGTGGACATGGAGCGCGGGCTGCCGGTGGCGTCGATGATGACGTCGGCGAGGTGGCTGTGGGTGATTTTTTCGAGTTCGGCGAGGTGTGAGCCGTCGGCTTTGGCGAGGATGCCGGTTTTGATGCCGAGGTTTTTGGCGCAGAAATCGAGGCGGCCTTGGACCATGTCCATGATGATGACGTTCACGCCTTCCATGAGTTTTAGGAATTCAAGGCAGGCGAGGCCGATGGGGCCGGCGCCGATGACGAGCACGGTTTCGCCGGGTTGGGGATTGCCGCGCTGGACGGCGTGGTAGCCGATGGCGAGGGTCTCGACGAGGGCGAGTTGGTCGTATGAGAGGTCGTTGCCGGGGTGGAGCTTCCGGGCGGGGACGATGAAGGTGCCTTTGCGGAGGCCACCGTTGTCATGGACGCCGATGACCTGGACGCTGGGGCAGCAGTTTGAGGAGCCTTTTTGTGAAGTCGGGGATTCGGGATCGTTGACGTAGGGTTCGAGCGAGCATTTGTCGCCGGGTTTGACGTTGGTGACGCCTTCGCCGACGGCGACGACTTCGAGGCCGAGTTCGTGGCCGGGGGTGCGGGGGTAGGCGAAGAAGGGGAATTTTCCCAGGTAGCAGGAGAGGTCTGTGCCGCAGATGCCCATGCGATGGGTGCGGACTACGGCTTCGCCGGGGGCTGGGTTGTCCTCGTTTGGACGGTCGATGACGGTGATTTTTTTGGGTTCGGTGAATTCGATGGCGTGCATTTGAAGGGTGAATGGTGAGGAGTGAATGGTGAACGCTTGGGTTGTGCTGCGGACTAAAGTCCGCGCTCCTTAGTTGTTTTCCGAGAGGCCTTCTTTGTGGCCTAGGTCTTTGACGGATTGGAAGATGGTTAGGACTTTTTCTAGGAGTTCGCGGTCGATGGGTTTGGCTAGCCATTCGGCCCATTTTTTGATGTTTTCCGGGTTGGCGGAGCCGGCGACGGTGGTGGCTAGGCCGGGGTGCTCGCAGGAGAACTGGAGGGCGAGTTGGGCGATGTCGACTCCGTTGTCGGCGCAGAGTTTTGCTGCGTCTCGGGCGGCTTGTTTGACTGATTCGGGTTCTTTCAGCCAGTCGGGGAGTTCGGCGTTTGTGAGGAGGCGGGCGGAGAAAGGGCCGGCGTTCATGGCGCCGATGCCTTTGGCTTCGAGCCGGGGGAGGAGTTCGGTGACGAAGGAGGTGTTCTGGAGGGTGTAGCGATTGTAGCTGAGAATGCAGTCGATATCGTCTTCTACGTGGTCGAGGACGGTGTTGAAAGTTTTCAGGGGGTAGCAGGAGAATCCGATGGCGCGGACTTTGCCTTGTTCCTTGGCCTTGATTAGGGCGGGGAGGGTTTCGTTCCAGATCTGTTCGAGAGGGACGAATTCGACATCGTGCAGTAGCATGATGTCGAGGTAGTCGGTATTGAGGCGCTGGAGGGAGATGTGGACGGATTCTTCGACGCGTTTCGCGGAAAAATCGAAATGGATGTCGGAATAGCGGCCTAGCTTGCTGCCCAGGAAGTAGGAGTCGCGGGGGACGTCTTTTAGTCCGATGCCGAGCAGGATTTCCGACATGCCTCGTCCGTAGAAGTGTGAGGTGTCGATGAAGTTGATTCCGAGGTCGAGGGCGGTGCGGGTCGAGCGCATCGCCTCGTCGATGGTGATTGCCCGGAACTCCGCTCCTAGGGAGGAGGCTCCGAAGGAGAGGATGGGGAGGTCGAGGTCGGTTTTGCCTAATCTGCGGGTAGGGATCATTTAATTTTCAACTTTCAATTTTCAATTCTCAATGGAATGCGGCTCCGCCGGGGTTGCTTAGAGGGCGAAACGGATGGATTCGATCGTCTGATGAGCGGCGGTTCTGGCGTCGGGGAGGGGGAAGATTTCGGCGGAGAGGTGGCCTTTGTAGCCGGTTTCCTTGAGGGCGGCGACGATGGGTGCCGGGTTGGTGTGGCCGAAGCCCATGGCGTGGCGGTTGGAATCCGCGTAGTGGACGTGGCCGATGTGTTTCCCAGCGATGCGGATGGCGGTGGTGAGGTTGGGTTCCTCGATGTTCATGTGGAACAGGTCGGCGAGGAGGACGATGTTTTCTAGGGAGTGTGCTTCGATGAATTCCGCGCCGTCGCCGAGGCGGTTGATGAGGTTGGTCTCGTAGCGGTTGAGGGGTTCGTAGATGAAAGGGACGTTGTATTTGGCAGCGGTTTTGCCAGCGATGATTAGGGCTTCTGAGAGCCATTCGAGGGCTTGTTCGCGGGAGACCTCGCCACCCCATTTTCCCTGCATGGAGCCGAGGATGGCGGGGGCACCGAGTTGGCCGCCGAAGGCGATCATTTGCTCGATGAAGTCGATGGCGGCGACGCGTTTGTCGAGTGATGGATCGGTGAGGGAGAGGCCGTGTTTGACCATGCCTGCTCCGGTACCGACGGCGGCGATGCCGAGGCCGTGGGCTTGGGAGAGGGATTTGATTTTCTCGACGGAGACGTGATCGGGGCCGGGGAGGAAGAGTTCGACGTCGTCGAAGCCGGTTTCTTTGGCGAGGGCGAAGGCTTCGGCGAGGGGTTGATGGAAGACGAAGGGGCCGGCGGCGGCTTCGGGGACTTGGCAGAGGGTGATGGCGGTGCGCATGAAACTTTAAATTTTAAATTCTAACGAAGACTGGGGTTGTGGGCGGACTAAAGTCCGCGTTCCGTTACGTTATACAGATTCTAGGATGAGGTTTCCGTAGGCTGTTGTGTCGCCGGTGCGGATTAGGCCGATGGCGTTGGGGACGAGGTTTTTGAAATCGAGGTGGGCGGGGCGCTCGATGATGGCGTTGGGGATTTCCTCGAACGAAGTGTTGTAGGCTTTTACGGTTTCCTCCGGGTTGGTTGTGAGGAACTCCCCGGCCTGGATGATGCGGCCGATCTTGAAGTTGGGTTTCAGGAGTTCCAGCACCTGGAGGATGGTGGGGACGCCTTGGGTGAGGGAAATATCCACGGTTTCGATCTCCGGCCAGAAGGGGAAGGCCCAGTCGGCGATGACCAGGGTGTTGGTGTGGCGGACCCGGGCGAGGAGGTGGAGGATGTCTGGGTTGAGGATTCCTTTTTGGAGCATGGTGTTGGGGGTGGACGGGAAAGTCTTTAGCGTGGGACGGCGCAGATTTGTAGGGAAAAATCACCTCATCTTTCCACCTCGGTTCCTCAACAGCCCGCGTTTCCCTTCGATGAGGGGAAGCTCCCGTAGTCATTTCGTTGGCAGTAACGACTCAATGGTTGATGACGATTTTTCATTTGCCTCGTCTTGCTTTCCCGGTAGTGTCCGAGTTTTTTTCAGGATTTCGGAGATTTATCTTGCTCCCTCTGTGGCTGGTAAAATACGAGGTGAGTATGAAATTAGGAATTCTGTTTAGCTGCTCGGCTGCTCGGCTGCTCGGCTGCTCGGCTGCTCGGCTGTAAGTCGGCAGAGTCTGATTCAGCAGCTTTTTCAAGCCGCTTCCGCAAAATTTTCTTTCCCGTTTCCTTCGCCGTCTGGAGCAACCCGCTCCCGGCGGTCTTTTTTTGCCCACAGGGCGCTGTCTGGCTGCCATACGCGCACCCTTACTAATGCTCAGATCATCTATTTCTGAGCATCTGAAAAAACTACCCTCCTCTCCACTATGAATCCGCTCGCCCGCTTTCTCACTATTGCCGTCATTCTCACCGCGCCCCTAGCCAGTGCGCTTACCTCTGAGCAGTGGACAGGGCTTCCCGCCAACCCTTCCATCATCACTGTCCAGAAAGACGGCATCGCCAAGCGCGCCCCGAATTCCACCGCCACAGTTACCACCGCCACCCTCGGCAACCTCGCCGCAGGCACCGGAGTCCGTATGCGCGGCACCATTACTCCCACCGTCACGGGGAACTACACCTTCGCCGTTTCCGGCTCGAACAACGTCACCCTCTGGCTTTCCACCGATGGCTCCCGCTTCGGGAAACAGCCCATCGCATGGCAGCACGAGCCCAGCTCGCCCCTCCAGTGGAATAAATTCGCCGCCCAGCAGTCCGCACCCATCGCTCTGACCGCTGGCACCGCTTACTACATTGAGGCCATCGTCATGAATAACAAGGCAGGCGGACACCTCGCCCTAGGTTGGAAAATTCCGGGTGCATCCACCATCGTTTCCATACCCGCCGGAAACCTCGCCCCGCTCTTGCCTGATCTCGCCGACGCGAACGACAACAACCTTCCCGACGCATGGGAAACCCAAACCGGCCTCTCCACATCCACCCTCCCCGGTGCTTCCAGCGAATACGGAGATCCCGATAACGACGGCATCTCCAACTTCCAAGAATACCTCCTCGCTTCCGAACCGCTTCTGAAAAACGCCATCTCCGGCGGCCTGACCCGCGATACATGGCAGGAAATCCAAGGCCAATCCCTCACCTCTCTCATCGGTGCCCGCACCCGTTTTCTCTCCCACCCGAACTCCTCTACCCACGTTGCAGGCATCGATGAAACCTTCCCCAATAAAATCGAGGGTAAGAACTACGGCGCAAGATTCCACGGCTTTCTCGTGGCCCCCGCCACCGGCACCTATCGCCTGTGGATTGCAGGTGATGATGATGCGGAGCTTTGGCTGGCCGATGGCACAGTCCACCATCCCGTCACAGCGGCACCCCTGACTACCAGCCCCGGCAAACAGCTTCTCGCCGAAACCGGTAAACCCGGCGGTGCCTACCGCGATTTCGACCTCTTCCCCTCCCAGCGCAGCCGCGCCATCCAGTTCACCGCAGGGGAAAGTTATTACATCGAAGTCCTCCACAAGAACGAATCCATTGCCACCAACCACATCACACTCGCATGGGAGACACCTGGCCAGCCCCGTGTTATCGTCCCCGCCTCCGCCTTCCAGAGTGATGTCCCCGAGGACACAGACCGTGACAACGATTCGCTCCCAGACACGTGGGAAACTTCCAAAGGCTTTTCCATCACTGACAACGGTTTCACCAGCGCCAAGGAAGGCCAATACGGCGACTTCGACGCAGACGGACTCAACAACCTCTTGGAATTCCAGCTCGGCACCAACCCCAAGCTCGCCGATACCGATGGTGACGGCCTCAGCGATGGCCTTGAAATCAACTACTACCACACCAACCCGCTAGTCTCCAACGCCATCCCCACCACGCTCCACACCACGGCGAATCTTCACCAGCCTGCGGATACCAGCTTCTCATGGAAGAACAACGCCGATGGCACCATCACCGCCCATGAGCGCCGAGGCTGGATTGACTTCCCTGTCACCGTCGCTCCCGGCGAGCAGGGCATTTATGAGATCCGCCTCGTCGCGAGCATCAGCCCGTCCGCGCTCACCATCCCGCTGAGCTTCCAAATCGACGGGGAAAAGATCGCCTACGCCAGCCACGCGCTGAAAACCACCCCGAACACTACCGCACCCATCAAGCTCCTCACACCCTACCTCCCCGTCGGCACCCACACCCTTCGCGTCTTCAACCACAACGCCCGCGCGGACTACCGCCTGCGCATCCACTCCCTCATCCTCCACCGCCTCGGCGGGGCGGACGCAAATTCAAACGGCATCGCCGATTGGGCCGAGGAAAAATTCGCCGCAGGCAACCGTCTCACCGCCCTTGCCGCTGAAAGCCTCACATCGCCGGCCTACGTCGAGGGTGTCACCACATTGCCCGCCGCCCTTCGGCTCACACGGAGCGTGGGAGTCTCGCCCACGCCCATCGACCCCGAATACGGCTGCAACGGCATTTTCTACGCCCACATCCCGCTCGACCCCGCCACGCCGACCCATCTGGACGTCTCCTTCCAATCCGGCGAGGAAGCGGAGACGCACACCATCACCTGGGCGGACACCAACATCCTCACCAACCAAGCCCTCACCATCGCCAGGGGCGATTCCCTCCGACTCACCGCCCACGGTGGCGAAACCCCGGAAGGCAGCTTCACCCTCACCGGTAGCGCGGGCATACCGACCGCGTCCTCCTTCGCGGACCAACCGATCATTCTAACCTTCGACCAGCTCGGCACCCACACCCTCATCGCCACGTGGACACCACTCTCAGGCGAACCCGTTACCTCCACTCTCACCCTCACCGTCCGCAGCGCGGACTTCGGCGCGCCCTTTCAGATCCAAACCTACAAGCGCCGCACCTGGGACATCGCCGGAATCAACGGCATGGGGATCGAGGCGGATGCCGCCCTGTTCTGGAGCGAGACCACCGTCGCCGGAGCCACCTCCCGCAGCTTCCTCACCAACGCCTACGAGGCCGGCGATTACCGCGCCATCGCCCGCTGCCCTGATACGGGGAACATCCTCGCCTCCGGCACAGTCAGCGCCTTCTCCCTCGCCCGCGCCACGCAGACCAACGATGCCCAGGTCGTCGAAGTCCGCCCCGACGGGTCCAAGGTCATTCGTTTTACCATCGTGGGCGAGAACCTGCCCGACAACCTCGAGATCCGTCTCCGCATGAACTACCAGGGCACCGTTTTCCCCGACGGATCCCGCGTCCTCATCCTTCGCCGCAGCGATTTCTCCGAAAGCGGCGTAGCCAACATCATCGTGGAGACCAGCTCCGATCCGCCCCAGCTCTGCCACTCCATGAGCGCCATCCTCATCGACTGAACGTGGCGGCGATCTCCGGTCGCCGCTCAACCCATCCTTTCCTGCCACCCCTGATTTCCCTTTCCATGAACTCCCTCACCGCTAGCATCCGCACAACGTCCATCCTGTTGGCCTTCGCCATGCCCCTGACCCTTCACGCTGAAACCTCCGCTGGTACCGACGGCGGGATCAATCTGCCAACATCAGACTGCGGGATCGAACTCATGGCTCCCAAGCATGTCTGCCGCAATGTGGACGACGACCAGCCTGGGGAACACGAACACCACGAGAAATGGGACACCGACCATGACCCATCCGAGGGCGAGAATGATCTGCAGGAATTGAAGATCAGGGGTTCGACTACGGAAGACGGTGTCAAAATGTTCCTCAAAATTCTGAAGGGAGATGAAAAAGTGAAATTTTGGGAAAATGCGGACAAGACAGGCGCACTCGACCCAAAAGACTTCGAATGGGACGTGCCCACTACAAGCAGAACGGTGACATTCTTCGTCGAGGGCTTCGATACGGGCGTGGTTGAATTCGAGGCAACAATCACATGCGGAGCCAGCCCTGTATTCGCCACCATAAAAGTGTACGAGATCGACCTAGACATCGACTCCCTCAACGACAACGGCTATGAAGCGAAAGATTATACCGATCCAGAAGACATGATCGAAGCCTCTGAAAATCGCCAGGGCAAAATCCTTGTCGCCGCCCCCCTTGAAGACTTCGACAACGACGGCATTCCCGATCACGCGGACATGGACATCACCGGCAAGCAATTCGTGCCCGTCCAAGTCAAACTCAAAGACCCGATCAACCTCGCAAGTGCCAATATCACATTCATCTACCCCGCCTCCATTCCCTTGGCAGTGCAGGGCGACGGGGGCCAAATGCCAACCCAGCCAACACGTGGCTTGAGACTATGGAAAAAAAATGCCGCCGCCGCAGAGGAAGGCCAGCAAGCGAGAACACTAGACGATTTCATCCCGCCCGGCACATCCATTCCATGGTCGTCAGTGTTTGACTCGGGCTCATCCGTAACAAACAGCCAAATCCTTTACCTCGAATATGTCGAAGGCGAAGGCGATGTTACTCAAGGCCGTCAAACGATCAAGATTACCACCACCGGCACCGAAATTCCCTTGGAGGACACAGTCAATGTCTATCTGCATCCCTTGTTCACCCTTGATGCCGCCATTGCCCCGTTTGCCAGCCAGCCTGCACTTCCAGAAGACCACGAAGGTGCAGTGCCCGCGCACGAGACCGATCCTGGCAGCCTCGTCATCGCCCCCATCAAGGGCCGTGCCCACCCCGGCACCCGCTCCGAACTCAAACTCAAAATCACCGGTGCATCTCCCACCCAGGGTCAATTTTCCCTCACAGCCGAAAATCTCGACCAACTTGAGATATACGATGCGCCTCAAGGCGGTAATCTCGTAGATAAGACCACATGGTCTGCCTCTGAATTCCCGGGCGAAATCACATTTTATGTCGCTTCGAAACCGTTCGAAGCCCAACAGCAACCCCAGAACGGTCTTCTTACATTCGCTTACCAGCCGGAGTCGGCAAGCGATCCCATCTGGGTATCACTCGATGATCAAGTGCGCGTCCGTCTTGAACCAGCCTATTCCGATCTCTCGATTCCTAGATACGGCAACGAGGCGGATCTGGCGGAAGAACACGACGATGAAGGCAACGCCGCCACGCCGCCTCACGAAATGGATCCGGGCGGAATCGTCATCACCGGCGAAGACACAGACATGGGAATTACATCTGGCACACGTGCCCGGCTCACGCTTGCCGCACTGACACCAGATTCCATGACCGGCACCTATGCCCTCGCCTCAAACAACCTCCCAGACCTAGTCTTTTATCAAAATGCCACAGGCGATGCCCTTGCCAACCTGGTATGGACAGAAGCAAACTTCGCCGGTGGCAACAAAGTTGTCATTTACGCGGGCTGCTCCACTCTCCCTTCTCAATCGCCACCCCAGATTGGCACACTCACATTCACTTCTGAACTCAAACCATACGACGGCGACACTTCGTACAAGATCGCCGACACGGTGGCCGTCACCCTAAGCAATCCTGTGGATCTGGATGTGGACTCCAACAACAACGAGGGTTTCATTTTCACCCACGGACATCCAAACGAAGACAAGATCGAGGCGAGCACCAATTCATCCGAACCCGGTAAAATCATCGCAGTACCGGTGGATCCTGATGCTGACAAGGATGGTATCCCAGACTTCAGGGACTTCGATGGCATTGCTTCCACCAAGTTTGTGCCAATCGTTGTCAACCTTCCTTTGATGTATGACCCTGATAACACGGTAATGGTTTTTGATTACAAGATGAGTCCCGTGAATAACGCAGGCAATACGGATTCCGGCTTCAGAATCTGGACACAGGATGCCATCCATGTGCGCGGCACGGATCCCATGCCCGACACACCGGCCGCCGGTAACAACCCGACCTCCTATCTGATTAAATCTGGCGAATCGGTGCCATGGAGCCGCCTCGTCGCAAACACCAATCCCGCTGCCGCAGGCCACTACTCCGGCCCGGCAATCATCCTCTACATCGAAACCGTGCTCACCAGCGGTGCATCCGGCATCATCACCCAAATGCCTTTCGACGAAAAGGAACCGATCAAGATCACCGCGACAATGGATTCCAGCAGTGGCGGCATCAGCACGGAAGACGCCGTGAACATCGCCGTGCGATGCACCGGTGGCGTGACACTGACTGGGACTAAGGCAATCGTCGTCAACGACAACGACGACAACAACGATGAGTATTGGGACTACATGGTGGATGACATCCCGTTCGTCGATCCCGACCTCCAGGCACTCACGGTCAAAGCCATCGCGTTAGACCAACCCGTTACCGTGACGATCCGCAGCGAGTCCTTGCGCGGTTTAGGTTCGCCAGGCACTCCGGCAACAGGTGGGTTGATCGATGGATTTTATCCTGGGCTCAAAACCACATACCCCGGCGGCACAACCACCGGCAGCGACAACGACGGGAAATCGAAAACCACATTTCTCTCCGCGCCATACACATTCACGGTGCCCGCCAATACGACGATCACTCACAACCTCTTTTTCGAAGGCCAGCGCAACAGTGCCGCCGTGGACGATGTGGTCATTGAGGCCGTGATCGAGACATCCAGCATCGAAGCGGGCTCACCGCCCTGCCTCGCCACCACCGGCGCGGAACACAAACTGACTGTTTATCAAATCGACATAGACCTAGATTCCAATAATAACGAGGGATATGCATTTGACCCCGGCAGCGCTGATGAGGATCGAATTGAATCGAGTCCAGCACGCCCCGGAAAGATTTTGGCCATGAATATCCTCGACAAGGATTACGATGGCGTGCCCGATTTTGCGGATGGTTACGATATTGAGCACGACGCAGGCGTAAACGAGAGTGGAGCGGGGAAAAGCAACGTATTTGTTCCCATGTTTCTGGAAATCAAGGAACCTATCGATCTCGCCTCGGCCACATTAAAGTTCTCTTACTCCGCTTCCGATCCATCCGGCATTGGAAGAACAGGAGCAGGAACACCTGCATCACCTTTTGTTTGTAATGCTGACCCTTCTGGAAAACTTCGCTTATGGACTAAAAACGGTGATGAAGAGAGAAAGAAAGCGAGTGTTGCGGACAGCACTACAGCAGGAAATTACGTGCCTTCGCACCCCTCTACCCAAATCGAAATCCCGGCAAATGCGTTTGGATTTGATCGTGTAATTCCGCTGTACTTGGAAGCGATAGCTGGAAGCGCAGCAATTGGGGACTTGGATATTATGGTGGAGATAGATCCCGATGGGCCAAGTGGCCCCATTGGATATTTAGCGAATGATCTTGTGAAAGTCACGGTGGTTCAAGTCGAAGTAGTGCACCCGTTAGCCGCTGATTTCGGAACCGATCCAACGAAACATGGTCGAGTTCTTATTTCTACGAATACAGCGGATCCCGATAGATGGTATTCGGACTACCAAACGAATGATACCGAGATATTAGTCACGGCCTACATTACACCAAAGATCGAGGGAGTTCCTGTGTTCTTCGAGGTTATTGATCCAGATGATCTTTCACCCTATGATGGGAGAACGACGGCACAGTCTGGGCCAGCAAGCGATCCTCAAGACACCAACCCAAACGATAATCATGATCCGAACAAAACGATGAGCGGTGCAACTTACGAGACATATCAATCAAATTGTCTTTCTGCGAGAAAAGATGATACCGAACTAAAAACGATCCATGGAGTCACTGGAGCTGTGGCAGAGACAACTCTGAGATTCACGGATCGCTATAGTGGTGATAACTACCGCATACGTGCCGTGTGCAGAGATCCCAACAATCAGCCATTTGATTCCCGTTCTGGCACTACTTCAATCAATACAGATTCTTTAGATCTAAATAAAGTAACTACGGGAATCAAACCTGCTAGTAACCCTTTGATTCACGAATCCCTTACACTTGTTGCATGGAAGCGCTTTTACATCGAATATGATCAAATGTACAAAATGGGAGGAACTATACTTGCCACTGCAACGAATGCAGGTGGCAACACTGAGATAACAGTAGATGACGTAAGCGACTTCAGCATGGGGCAAACTGTGGCAGTATTCGATAATGCGGGAAATACACAAACAGTTAAAATCAAATCTAGTCCCTCAACTACATCACCATACACCATAGAAGTTGATCCACTGACAGGAGTATATCCAAGATACTCGGGTCTACGCCCCATTCTAGATGCGGCAAATAATGCTATTACAGGTGCTGGAGATGTTTACGAGATCCCAAACCGAAACATGGAACAGGGATACGGCGGCGATACCCTTGGCACCGATGGCGGATGCTTTGCTGAATTCAAAGAGGGAAGGGTTCCTGGGAGTGGATTCATACCAAAATACACACTATTCCCATCAAGCACCATAGGATTAAATTTTTCTAATCATTGGTACAATAATGCAGGAGATAATTCAAATATTTTCCAAATAGTATCTGCCAGAGATGATATCGGAGGTGCTTTCGGCTATGCGGCTTTTGAAAGAAATGCAACCTGTATTTTTCATGAGAATCATTCAAGCACTCCTGCTCATCAATTGGATCAGCATCTTCGAGAAACTACAACTCATGAACTTGGGCATTTAAGCGGTGAGTTGCAGCAATACTTTAAATGGTATGTAGATGATACAGTAGATCATCCAAATCATTCAAAAAATCCAAGCACAAGTCCCGGAGATCAGTGTGTCATGTCCTACAATCGTGACAGGCGAGATGGGATAATGGAGTTTGGAAGTGAGGCTCTTAAGGAAATTAGAAAGCAAGAAATACCTAGATAATAGGAAACAAAATACTACAATTTATCATACTACAATGAACTCACTCCCCAAAATCACTTCAGTTTTGATTACTATCTTGATAGGTTTATTCACGTCATTTTACAGCAAAGCCAATCCAGCATTAGATAAGATCGGAAAAGATAATGTTTCTATTATGATCAGCGCAAGCAATGATTTAGCTGACTTTACCATACATACAACTATACATAATCTCACTGATAATACCATTAGTTTTTCTGATTTGGGAGACTTCGGGAACGCTATTCACACATTACATCCAAATGGCAAAATCTCTACATTTGAAGTTCTTAGGGACTTGCCAAGTGATTTTGTGTACAATCCCCGTCACACTATAAAAGCTGGAGGCAGGTTGGTCTTTCAGGAATCAGATTCTGATTCTGTAAATAACGCATCATTTTTGGGTTCACTGCTAAGTACGATAAATACAAGAGAGGATGTGGGACGTTATGAAATTTGGTTTGATTTGGTCGATTGGGTGGATTTCAGGGGTAATAAGTTTCACAAATATACGTCAAATCGTATTGTTTTTTACGTTGGTGTAGATGGGAATAAGGTATTCATTAATGACCCAGAAGCAATTCAATCCTTTAAAGAAATCGGTGTGGAAATTGGCAATTCATCTGCGGATGTCCGGGTTGAGCGTAATGATGAGGGCAATTATCGATTGATCGATACAGCGGATTCAAATTTTTTCGTTAATAAAGTATTTAGTCACTTCAAGACTTATTCCTTCATTTGGTGGTTTGCGTTGGCGATTATTATGTTATTAATTGCGTATTATATTTGGAGGTTTATGTAAAACCAAGCGGATAGACTACATTTATAGTTAAGTGTCTGGGGTCTGTCTGGGTTCAGGTCTTTCATCGCTACATTTTTAAGAATCAAATTGCTTTCTTGCTGATATGAAGGTTAGAAAATCAAATGTCCTCCTTGCTTCCGTCGTAGTATCGGCACTGCTTGGTCTTGTGACTTACCTATCCGACCTCGGCGAACCGGAAAGCAATGATCTGGTAGCTCCCGTCATTCCGAAGAGTCAGCAGCGTGTGGCTCCAGTCGCCGCCCCTACACCGCCATTGCTTCCGCTTTCCTCGGAAGAGAAAGAGGGCGCTTTCGCAGCGAAGGGAGGGGAAGAGCATAGGTTGACACAGGATTCCATTATGGAGTGGATCAGGAACGGGCAAGTTCTCACAGCGGAGGACAGGAATGAGTTGCTCGCCTTTATTGCACAGCCACAGCCGGAGAGTATGGAAACCGGGGAATGGGAAGAGCGGGTGAATGAGATTCTGAACCTGCTACGGGCACAGCCTGGCGGGGTGCCGGGGTTGGCCGATTTGATGATGAAGATGGCGGCGGAAGCTCCGAACCCTGTGATGCGGATGTATGCGCTGCAACACATCGCGATGTGGATTCCCGATGAACCCTCGGAGGAAAGCCGCAAAGCAATGATGGATTACCTCCAGCGGCTGGCATCATTTCCCGACGATCCGCTGGCTGGCTCCGCCGTGCTTTTCCTAAGCGATATCCAGCGCAACGGCTCGCTGCCTAATGACATGTCGGCGGATGGCATGATCGGTGAAACCGCCCTGCGCATCGCTTCGGATGCGACCGCATCCCCCGATGTCCGCATCGCCGCTCTTCACGCTTGCGTGGATCAAGGCACGGCTACCGCGCTGCCGGCGGCTCGTCTTATCGCTGCCGATTCAGCGCTGATGATTCCGCTGCGCAAGGCTGCGATCCACACGATTGGGGAGTTTGGGACGGAGGATGATGTGGGGTTGTTGGAATCGCTTGGTGGTGGGGAGCCTGCGTTGGCTGGTGCGACTTTGCCTGCGGTGGAGAAACTGCGGGAGGGAAAGGTAGAATGAAATGAATGGCATGGCGGATGCAATCCGCCGCCACGATTAAAGTCCGTGCTGTTGCTTCACTTTTTCGATTTCTTCGGTGAGGGAGGACCAGCGGGTGTATGCGAGGTCTAGGGCGTTGGTGATTTTTTCGACGGCGTTGGTGGTCTGGCGGAGCTTGGCGGAGTCGCCGGAAATTTCTTCGCTTGAGAGGGCTGTGGTGAGGGTGGCTTGGGCGGCTTCCTGCTCGGCGATTTTTGACTCGAGGGTTTCGAGTTCCTTTTCAAGTGGAGTGAGGATTTTGGTTTTGGCTTCACGTGCCTGGGCTTCGAGGCGGCGTTGTTCCTTGCGGTTGACGCCGGGGGTGGATTGCTGGGTGGATGGTTTTGGGGTGACTTCGGCGTCAGATGTCTTGTTGGGAGCTTGCTTGACCGTGGCCGAGACGCCCGCGCTCCCTGATTTTTCCTCGGCCTTTTTGTCGAGGTAGTAGGCGATGTTTCCGTGGAAGAGGCGGGGTTCCTCGCCGGGGCGGAATTCGAGGGTTTTGGTGACGAGTTCGTCGAGGAAGTCGCGGTTGTGGGAGACGATCATGACCGAGCCGGGGTAGTTGAGCAGGGCGCGCTGGAGGACGCCTTGGGACTGCATGTCGAGGTGGTTTGTGGGCTCGTCGAGAATGAGGAAGTTGGCGGGCTTTAGAAGCATGCAGGTGAGGGCGACGCGGGAGCGTTCGCCGCCGGAGAGGACGCCGACTTTTTTGAAGACGTCATCGCCGGAGAAGAGGAAGCAGCCGAGGATGTTGCGGACTTGGGGCATGGCGTCGCGGGAGGCGACGGCTTGGACGGTTTCCAGGATGGTGAGGTCGGGGTCGAGTTCGTCGGCGTGGTTTTGGGAGAAGAACGATGGGGCGACTTTGTGGCCGAGTTCGATTTCACCGGCATCTGCTTCTTCTTGTTTGGTGACGAGGCGGCAGAAGGTGGATTTGCCCGCGCCGTTGGGGCCGACGATGGCGAATTTTTCGCCTTTGTTGATTTCGAAATCGAAGCCGTTGAAGATCTGGAGTGGGCCGTAGGCTTTGGATACGTTTTCGATTTTTGCGACGGTGTGGCCGGAGTTTGGTGGGGGTGGAAATTTGAAATTCATCACCGCGTCGTCTTGCTCGGGCTTGGGAATGCGGACGACCTTGGCGAGGAGTTTGATGCGGGACTGGACGAGGGTGGCTTTGTTTGCGGAGGCGCGGAAGCGGTCGATGAAGCGCTGGGACTCGGCGATTTCACGTGCCTGCGCGGTGTATTGCTTGAGTTGGATTTCCTTGCGCAGGACAGACTCCCTTTCGAAGTAGGAGAAGTTTCCGGCGTATTCTTCCGCGCGGCCGTGGGCGAAGGCGATGGTGCGGGTGCAGAGGGTATCGAGCAGGGCGCGGTCGTGGGAGATGAGGAGGATGGCGCCGGGGTAGTTGACGAGGTATTGCTCGACCCAGATTTGGGTTTCGATGTCGAGGTGGTTGGTCGGTTCGTCGAGGAGGAGGACTTCGGGTTGCTGGAGGAAAAGCTTGGCCATGGCGATGCGCATTTGCCAGCCGCCGGAGAACTCGGAGCAATCGCGTTTGAAATCCTTTTCCTGGAAGCCAAGGCCTTTGAGGACGGATTCGATCTGCGGTTTCATCAGGGCGGGGTCGTTGGCGTAGAGCTTGAGCTCGAGATCGCCGATTTCCTCGAGGAGTTCTCCGTAGGGTGAGGAGCGGGGATCGAGTTTGACGAGTGCATCGGAGAGGCGGTCGACCTTTTCTTTGAGAGCCATGATCTCGCCGAAGGCGGATTCGGTTTCTTTCCAGAGGGTGCGACCTTTGACGTGGATGCCTTCTTGGGGGAGGTAGCCGATTTTGGTGCCTTTGGGTTTCGAGATCTGGCCGCCCGAGGGAGGGATGATCTCGGCGATGCACTTCATGAGCGTGGATTTTCCGGCTCCGTTGTGACCTGCGAAGGCGATGCGCTCGCGGGGTTGGACGGAGAAGGAGAGGTCGTTGAAAAGGACGCGGGGGCCGAATTCGACGCGGAGTGATTGGACAGAAATCATGGAGGCGGGGAGGTTGCATGACTTTTCCCTGTGGTCAATGGTAAGACGTGGTTACTGGGTCCTTCTTCGGCAGATCGTCTGAGAGAGGCCAGTAGCTTGTCCGGGCTTGATTGGTGGGTGGAGGCGGGTTAGGGCTTGGGTATGGTTTCACCGAACGCAAGCAACCCGAAGCCGCTGAAATACACGATGCTCGGCGAGGATACTTCAACGGCTGAGGAGAAGTTGGAGAAATATACGGGGACGGTGGATTGGAAATATCTGCGTCCGCATCATTTGAGCGGGGTGCTGTATTTCGTGGATACTGAGCTGGAGCTTGTGGAAGTGGGGGCGGCGTTTTCTAAGAACGACAAGCCACGGGTGGAGGGATGGTTGAAAGCGGGGGACATCGTGAAGATTAGTGAGTTGCACGCGGAGCAGTGGGAGAAGGGTGGGACGGAGTTTGAGGCGTTGGTGGTTTCGCCATTTGTGTTGTGCAGGCCGATTTGAGAGGAAAAAGGGATCGCTGCTTGAGGCATAGGGAAGTGGGTGTTAAACTCGACCCGATGTTAGATCAAAAAAAAGTCCGGCTGTTTTGCTCGGATCTTGATGGGACCCTTCTGGGCGGTCCTGAAGCGACGGCGGAGTTTGTGAGTGAGTGGGAGGCGCTTGAAGGGGATGGGCCGGTGTTGGTTTACAGCACGGGGCGGCTGGATGCGGATGCGAAGCGGATGATCGTTTTGCACGGGATGCCGGAGCCGGATTTCTACACGACGGGGGTGGGGACGATGATTTTCGATACGAAGACGGGAGGGATGTTGGAGGGGTTCGCGGAGAGTCTGAATAAGGGTTGGGATCTGGGGAAGGTGATGGATTTGGTTTCCAAGATACAGGGAATCGAGAAGCAGCCGGAGGAGCAACAGCATGCTTGGAAGAGTAGTTGGTTCTGGCATGGGAAGTCTGGGGAAGAGATCGATGAGGTGAGGAAGATATTGCTAGAGGCGGGGCTTCCGGCGCAGGTAATTTATTCGACCGCGCAGGATCTCGATGTGCTGCCGCTGGCGGCGAACAAGGGTAACGCGATCGCTTGGTTGGCGAAGCATCTTGGCATCGGTCTCGACGAGGTGGTGGTGGCTGGAGATTCGGGAAATGATTCGTCGATGTTCCTACTGAGTGGAGTGAGGGGGATCGCGCCGAAGAATGCGAGTCCGGAGATTTTGGCGGAGATTGGGGGAGCGGTGGTCTACCATGCGGGGAAGGAAAAAACGGCGGGGGTCACGGAGGGATTGAGGCAATACGGAGTGTTTCCGCAGGACTGAACCGAAAGGAAAAGATTTTATGAGTGCGAAGATCGACAAGAGCAAAGAGCGGAAGCTGGATATCATTCATATTTCCATCCACGGGCTGATCCGGGCGGAGAATTTGGAGCTGGGCTGTGATCCGGATACTGGAGGGCAGTGTCTTTACGTGCTGGAGCTGGTTAAGGCGCTGGCCAAGGACAAGCGGGTGAAGCGGGTTTCCCTGCTGACACGCAGAGTTTTTGACCAGAAGCTTTCATCGGACTACGCGGAGGCGAGGGAGGAGATCGACGAGGTTGCGGATATTATTAGGATCGAGGCGGGGCCACGCAGGTATTTGCGGAAGGAGATCGTGTGGAGGCACCTGGATGCATTCATCGATGGCACGCTGGCATATTTGCGGCGGGAGAAGCGGGTGCCGGATGTAATCCACGCGCACTACGCGGATGCGGGCTATGTCGGACGGCAGATTGCGGCGGTGTTGGGTTGCCCGTTTGTTTTTACCGGGCATTCGCTAGGCCGGGTGAAACGGCAGCGACTGACTGAGGGTGGGGTGGAGCCGGTGGAGATGGAGAAACGTTATAATCTCGCATCGCGGATCGAGGCAGAGGAGCTGAGCTTGGATTCGGCGAGCATGGTTTGCACGAGCACGCGGCAGGAAGTGGATGAGCAATACGCGCTTTACGATCAGCACTCCGAGAATCGGATGCGGGTGATCCCGCCTGGGGTGGACCTGACGCGTTTCGACGGGCCGGGTAGTCCGGAAATGGCGGCAGTGATCGACGAGAAGCTCGCGCCGTTTTTCCGCGATCCTTCGAAGCCACCGGTGTTCACGATCGCAAGGGCGGATGAGAGAAAGAATCTTCCCGGGCTGGTGCGTGCGTTTTCAGGAAACGAATGGCTGCGAGAAAATGCTAATCTGATCGTGATTGGCGGCAATCGTGAGAAGCTCGACAGGCTTTCCCCGAGCGGACGTAAGGTGTGGATGGAGCTGCTGCGGACGATTGACGATGGGGATCTCTACGGCAGCATTGCCTATCCGAAAGCCCACAAAGCGCCGGAGGTTGCGGGGATTTATCGTTGGTGTGCGGAACGCGGTGGAGTTTTCGTGAATCCCGCATTTACCGAACCTTTCGGCCTGACGCTTCTGGAAGCTGCGGCGGCGGGTCTTCCTTTGGTGGCGACAAATGACGGCGGGCCTAAGGATATCATCGCGAACTGCAAGAACGGGACATTGATCGATCCCTGCGATGATGTGGAAATGGGAGAGGCGATTGCGGCGATCCTTTCCGATCCGGAAAGGCAGAAGCAACTTTCAGAGGCAGGACACAGCGGGGTCCGTGTTCACTACTCGTGGGCGGCGCATGTGAGTCACTATCTGGACGAGGTTTTCAAAATCCTGCCGCCTAAGACTACCGACCGGAAGAGCAAGACGCGTGGTTCTTTAGTCGAGCGTGAGCGCTGGGTGGTGATGGATCTGTTGCCGAACGTGGAGGAGGAACCCGAGGAGTTGGTCGAGAAGTGGCGGAACCTTTTCGAGGAGCATCCGATCGGGTTCGGGATCGCGACCGGGCTGTCGTTTGATGAAGCTTGGGAAGTGATCAAGCGCTGTGGGATGCCGGAGCCGGGCTTTGTGATTTCCGGACTTGGAACGGAGATCCGCTACGGAGAGGCTGGCATTCTCGATGAGCAATGGACGAACCAGTTGGGTATCCGATGGAACCGGAAAGGCGTAACGGGAACGTTTTCCGAAGTGGAATGCCTGACGCTCCAAGAAGAGCGTTATCAGCACAAGTTCAAGGTTTCTTACATGATGGATTCGAATCAGGCAGTCGGTCGTCTCGCCTTGCAGCGAATGTTGCGTGGAAAAGGGATCGCCGCGAAGGTCATCGTCACTGCGAAATCTTACGTCGATGTGATCCCGATCCGCAGCGGAAAGGACGTGGCGCTGCGCTATTTGGAGAACCGCTGGGGGATTGATCCGGCGAGGATTTATTACTTCGGGACTTACGGGAACGATATTTCCGCAGTGCGGGGTCAGAATATTTCTGCGCTGGCGGGGGATGCGGACAAGATCCTGCGCCAGCTTCATTCCAGGCCGCGTCTTTACCATGCGGAGGACAAAGGTTTGGCCGGTTTTTTCGAAGGACTGGATTTCTTTGAGTTCGCAGAGGGCACCGATCCGCCGAAGCCGGATGAGAACAACGACGGGAGTGATGAAGACGTGCCGCCTATCGAGCTGGCGCCCTGAATTACGACACGAAAAATCCGCCAGAAGGGAAGCTTCTGACGGATTATCTTTTCACAGGTTATCCGAGCTGAACGCTTATGGCTGGGCGGGAATATACAGCTCAGAGCCTTGTGCGAGAATTGTTGTGGGATCGAGTTCAAGGCCGTTGAGTTCGTCGAGACGCTTGGACGTGGTGTTGTGATTTTTAGCGAATAGGCCGTAAGAGATTTCCTTGTCAATTTTGATCGGTTTGCCGGAGGCACGGAGCTTCTCAAAAGGTGCGGGGCTATTGAGGATCGAACGTGATGGGACTGGTGCGAGGGAAGGACCAGAAGCGGGTGCTGAAGCCACGGTTGGTGCTGGCGTAGAGATTTTGATCTTCTGGCCGATGCGGAGGGCGCGGTGATTGACTCCCGGATTTGCAGAGATCAGTTTGTCTACTGAGACGTCGTATTTGCGAGAAATACTGTAGAAGGTCTCTCCGGATTGGACCGCATGTGTGCGTGTCGTGACCGAAGGGGAAGGGGAAGGGGCTGAGGATTTACTGGCTACTGCGGGATTGCCGGGAAGTTTGATTTTCTGGCCGGGATGGATGAGGGAGGCGGTATTCAGGCCGTTAAGTTTGTTGAGGATTGGCGCAGTGGTTCCGTTCCTACGGGCGATACGCTCAATACTGTCTCCGGATTTCACTGTGTAGGTGGAGGCGGATTCGGTGACTGGTTCGAAATCACGGGCGCTGGCAGCGGATGGAGCGCTGGCGTGGCTCGGAGGTGGTGTATCGGTGAGCCGGGCGATTTTGATTTCAAGTTGTCTGATCTGCATTTCCTGCTCTGCGCAAAGGGCGCGGAGGCGCTCGACTTCTGTGGCGGAAAGAAGCGGACCGGAGGTGGCTAAAATGGCAAGAAGCGAAGCTAGGCGTGTTTTCATCTTCATGAGTCGGTATTTTGCATAAAATTATTCATGCGCCAATAAAAATTTAAGAAGAGTTAACTAAATTTCAAAAAAGCCACTAAATTTCCTAAGTTTTAGTTGTGAAAATATAAGAGAAATCCGAATTTGTTAGGAAGTGGAGGATCAAGCGTCATCGGCGCCGATGGTCAGGCATTTCTCGAGAGCGAGTCTTTCGGCCTCGAAATCCTCTTCACTGATGCCTTTCCGGATTTTACGCGGTTCGTCGAAAGTGACGGAGACGAGGCTAAAAGGTTTGGGGATGACGAAGCGGTCCCAGCTTTTCAATCTCCAGGCGGAGCTGTAAGTGATGTGGATAGGGACGATCTCGGTTTCGGAAGTTTGGGCGATTTTAATGAGGCCGGGTTGGACGGTGTAGCGGGGGCCTTTGGGACCGTCCGGGGTGATGCAGACATCGTGTCCTTCGCGGAGGGCCTTTTTCATCCCGATGAGAGCGGAGACCGCGCGGCGAGAGGAGGAGCCACGGATGGCACCGAGGCCGAAAACTTTCATAGCGGTGGCGAGTGTGGTGCCGTCTTTGCTGGCACTAGTGAGCACGACCGTAGAGCGCATTTTCCCACCCGTGCGCCGCCAGACCGGGGGCATAGTGAAGATCCGGTTATGCCACAGGGCGAAGATCACGGGGTGAGAATTTACGGAAGGTGCCCGGAGACCGGGTTCTCCGTTAACGCGGTAACGGAGGGTGAGACTCCAGAGTTTCATCGCGGCAGCGGCGAGATACCCGAGGATGCGGGATGATCGGGAGCCCTTGATCGAGGTGTTCTTGAAAGTTGCCATCTCAGAGGAAGCCTGCGGGGTGGAGGGTGTCGACTAGGTATTGCTGGCGGCTCATCAGATCGAGATACAATTCGTGGTTTGTGGGGTCCGGCTCGCAGCGTTCGCTGGTGTTTCCAGAAACTAGGTAGCTGCCGATTTCTGTGAATCCAAGTGATTCACCGCAGTTCTGGAAAAAGGCAACGGCAGCCTGCATCGCGGCGCCTACGGCAGCACCCTGTCTTGAAGAAACCGGCACGAAGGCGGTGCCCAGTGCGTCGGCGAGGAGTTGGAGCATCAAGGGGCTTTCTGCCCTGTGACCGAGAAGGCGCATTTCGGCAGCGAAACACTGCAGGAGTAGTAATTGATCGGCTCCTAGGGACACGCTTGAGACAATCTGTTCGTATTGGGCGGAGGTCCGGCCGCAGTGGCGTTTGAGGACTTGGGGAGCGAAAGAGGTGTTTCTGCTACAGGCCATGCCGATCCATGATCCTGTGGCGCTGCAGAGAGGAGAGATTTCATCTCGGAGGTCGTTGACGGATTGCGAGCCGACGCCGATGACTGTTCCGCTGGAGCCAAGCTCGATGGCGACTGAGCCGCTGTTGACACAGCCGGCGGCGAGGGTTGAGAGGAGGGGGGCTGCGCTTCCGGCTCCGACCTGGACGAGTTCGGAAAGGCTCCATTGTTTTGCGGGGGATTTGCGCAGAAGACCGCGCGGTTGGTCCGAGGCACCGATGGGGGGGAGCAGGCCGCTGAGATCAGGGTCAATGAAATCGATAATTTCGGAGGACCATTTCCGCTCGCGGATGTCGAACAGGCCGATGGTGGACGCGCTACCGGGTTCCGCGGCGCGTTCACCGGTGATCCAATAGGTAATGAAGTCCTGGACGGCGAGCATCGCGGCGGCTCGCTGGAATTGGTAGGGTTGGTGTTGTTTTAGCCAAAGGCACTCGGCGGCTATGGAATCGATGGCGGGGGACTGGCCGATCATTTTGAGTAAACATGGCGAACCTCCGAAGGCACGTGAAATTTCCTTCGTCTGTTTTCTGACCGAGAGATCGCCAGCGAGCTTGGTCGGGCGGACGACGCGATTCTGATCGTCGAGCATGACCAGGCCGCGCTGCGGACCGGCGACCGCGATGGCGACAATTTGGTTTTTATCACCCTTTTCCCGGCTCAAGCATTCGCGAACAGCCTTGTCGGCGGCTTCGATCCAGTGGGTCGGTTCCTGTTCGCAGTATCCTGTGGGGAGTCCCTTGATCCATGAGTGTGGGGCGAGCGCTTCGGTGAGAGTCTTGGCAGAATCGAGATCGAGAACCAAGGCGTGGGTGCCGTTGGGGTCTATTTCGATTCCGATGAATTGCATTCTTTGGAGTTTTGAACCATACTTCCCGGGTTTACAACTGCGTTGACCGAAATCTGAAGAGGGATTTGATCAGTCGATGACTTCTCTGAATTTCGAGTAGGCGCGATCCCACGATTCCGTGTCCTGCGGGGTGTAGGTGCGGAATTCGAAGGATTTGCGGATGAGATCGCGGCCTTGCGGGAAATCCTCAAGTTCACCGGTCGCGATCATCTGGGTGATGATGTTTCCACACGAAGTGGCTTCGACTGGGCCGGCTAGGACTTCAATGCCGAGGGCACTGGCGGTGGCCTGGCACAGGGCTTCGTTCTGGATGCCGCCACCGCCTGCGTTGAGGCGTGCGTAGGGGCGGTTGGTGAGCTTGACGATGCGTTCGTAAACGACGCGGTATTTCAGAGCTAGTGAGTCGGTCGTGACGCGTAGAATTTGGCCTATCGATTCCGGGACGTTCTGGCCGGTCTTTTGGCAGTAATCGCGGATCCTAGCTGGCATGTCGCCAGGGGATGCGAAGGAAGGGTCATCAGGATCGATGAAGGCGTAGAAGGATTCGGCTGCGGCAGAGAATTCAGCGAGTTCGGCGAAAGAGAGTTTTTGTCCTTCGCGTTCCCACTGGCGTTTGCATTCTTGGATGATCCAGAGGCCACCGATGTTCTTGAGGAAACGGACGGTATTATCGACGCCGAGTTCGTTGCAGAAACCGTAGGAGAGAGCCTCCTCGCTACGGATCGGGGATTTCTTTTCCACACCCATGATCGACCAAGTGCCTGAGGAGAGCCAAAGGGGTTCGGCTTCGGAAAGCGGGATTCCAGCAACGGCGGAGGCGGTGTCGTGGCAAGGGGCAACGACGAAGGGGATATTGCAGCGACCGATGGTGTTCTTGAGCTGGGGTCTGAGGTTTCCGAGCACGGTTCCGGGAGGAACGATTTTCCCGAAGATGCCGCGTGGCAGCCCTAGGGCCTGGATGACTTCGTCAGACCAATCGCCGGTTTCCGCGTTGAGAAGCTGGGAGGTGGAGGCGTTGGTTTTTTCGACTGCTTTGATACCTGTCAGCCAGTAGGCGAGGATGTCGGGGATGAAGAGTAGGGTATCCGCCTGTGAGAGGATCGGACTTTTCTTAACGCTGAGGGAAAGGAGGTGGAGGGCGCTGTTGTAGAAATTCGTCTTAATTCCGGTGATGCTGAAGATGTCGTCCTCGGACATGAGTTCGTGCATTTTTTCCGCCATTCCTTCGATACGGGGGTCGCGGTATTGGTGGGGTGTGCCGATGATTTCTCCCTGGCGGTCGAAGAGTCCGAAATCGCAGCCCCAGGTGTCGATGCCGATGGAGGCGATTTGATCACCGTATCTATCAACGGCTTTTTTCAGGCCCGTGACGATCTCGTGGAAGAGGCCGAAGATGTTCCAGTAGAGACCGGAGGGGAGTTCTATGGCGGGGTTGTCGAAGCGGTGGATCTCGGTGAGTTCGAGTTTTCCGTTGGCCGAAGAGCTTGCGATCACACGACCGCTACCGGCTCCGAGATCGATAGCGATGCGGATGGTTCCTTGTTTTTTTGAATCAGGCACGGAGAGCTTTTAGCAAGAGCGCGTCCCGTTGCAACAGAGAATCGGTAGGGAACCGGCTGAGGAAACCATTCGTTGGGTGGGGCGATGACCTCGAGGCCTTCGATCGTGCGGAAATGGGTATCGGAGGTAAGGATCGCCGTGCCTAGGCGCATGGCGCAGGCAGCGATGATGATGTCCTGGGAGGGAATGACTTTTCCCTTCCTGTCGAACTGCCATGCCATCGCGAGCGCATCATCCCAGAAAGCGTCATTTGTGCGCACATTGATCATCACATTCATGAAATTTGCCAGATGCTGGTAACACCGAGGTGCCTTTACGCCCCGGAGCGACTCCATCCGGATCATACCACAAGTGGCGAGGTTTCTCGCGCCAGACCATTCGCCTATTATTCCTATGGGATCGCGTGAAGCCCTCAGCAGATCGATATAGATATTGCTGCCCACCATGACATCAGCTGTTATACTTCGAGGGGGTTTCCGCGACTCTCGTCGCCGGGATATCGTAGTTTGGATCTACGGCGTCCGCCAATTCCTCGGGCGGCATGCCCATCCCGGCTTTCACCACTTCCCGGAAACGCACCTTCCGGTCCATTTCCCTTAGCCCGAAATCAATAGCCTCGTTCTTGCTATCGCAGCCGTAAGCCTTGATCACGGGTTCCAACAAGGGCCTCATCAACATGCATCGTCATTTTCATGCCATACATGGTTTGGCATTAGCTTTCCGACACAAGAAATTTTTCAAGAATCAGGCGATTTCGATGTCCGACAGGGTGGTGTTCGGTTTGCTCAATGGGGTGGGAATTCCTTGGTCGAGGCGGTAGATTTAGGAGTGGATAGAGATGTTCTGGCTGCGTTCCCATGCATCTTCGATGATCGTGGTGCGAGCGACGTGGCGCGCTTGGGAAAGGACATTGAGTTCGCAGAGGCGGTCTAGTTTTACCCTATTTTCCAATGGCACGAGTTCCTCCCTGTGGGTGCGTGACAGCGCTCGGATGGTGGCGAGCCGGTTGTCGATCATGCCGTGACGAAAGTTTTCGAGAGCTGTTTTCGCGCCGCCGCGGACGATAACGTCGCTGACTATAAGGACATCGAAAGCATACTGGAGCATCGCGAGAACGTTGAAATTGTTTTCCTGGACAACGTTCGCGACGTTGCGGTGGACGAAGACCTCGCCAGGAGGGAGGCCAGTGATCTGGTTTGCAGGGACTCAGAAGTCACAACATCTGATCCAGAAAAACCGGGGCTTCTGTTGGCTGGCGAGGCGAGTGAAGAAATTTGGATCTGTGGTCCGTATTTTTTTCTGTCCAGAGAGATATTCACAATGAGCTGGTCGATGCTGTTCATGTGCAGAAAAGCCTTCCGAAAATATGCGCGGGTAATCCAGAAAAATCATGAAGACCCCGCGGGCTGCTTGGCTTCGAACTCCTTTTTGGCGGCCTTGCGGCATTCGGCAACGAAGTGGTTGCAGGCTTCGCGACAGACCAAGGGGATGGCTTCATTTTCGGAAATATTGCCCAATATGCCATTGAAGCGTGAAGCTTCGCTGTCCACCAGAGGTGTATCTTTGTCAAGTTGCCAGAGGATTTTCTTCGCGCAGTTGTTAGCCGGGCCGCAGACTTCTTGGATGAGCTTTTGGGCCCCGTCGTCGCTGATCGATCCGGCGTAGCGATACATACCTGTCTGTCTGCCAAGCTTTTCGCGGAGGTCTTGGATCGGTAGTTTGCCTTGGCTGTGTTTGATGAACAGCGCAGTGCAGCCGGGATAAAGCAAGTCGAGGGCGCGGAGCAATTCATCTTCGTTATCGAGGGTCAGGATCCAGCCACGGCGGAGATTGATTTTGCCTTTGGTGAAACGGTATTCACCGTCTTCGGAGTAGGTGGAGATATCGCGGCCTGCGGATGGGCCTTGGTGATGCTCTAGTCCGCCGAAAGCCGGTTGCGTGGCAAGCTCGATATCGTCAATGTGATAGAGAGCGTAATCGAACTCGCAGTGATCCCTGTGGATTTGGATCTGGCCGATTTGGCTCACGCCTTCGCGGATTAGCTTTTTCAGGTGCTGGGCCAGTTTGGGAGTTTCGTTAGGGACTACGGGAGCGGGGGAATATTTCGCATCGAAATCAGCGATTTGGTCGAGGATGACGTCCGCTAGCAATGGCTCGGTACCGATCGCGGAAGAATAGAAGAGCGTTTTCCCCCTAAGCTTGTGAGGGTTTTGGCGGAAAACTTCGCGTTGGCTGGCAGCGGGGCCGACTTCGGGTTCGATGCCAAGCATTACTGGGATGTCTTGGAACGAGTGGAGACCGTCTGAGATGAAAAATGGAACCACGACGACATTCTTGGTTTCCGACATCTTGTCCCAGTCAGCGATGAAGGGCTTTTCCTCCATGTAGGCGTCCGTCACCAGTTTGTAGCCCGCGCCTGTGGCGGTAATGAGATCTGCTTGGTCTTTAATCGCTTTGGTTGAGTTATCGTTCAGTCCGGTGCCGTGACCGGTGATGATTAAAGTGGTGTCGGCGGGATCTGCTCCCTTCGCAACTTCTTGGGCGCGCCTGAGGATCAGATCGGTCATCGAGCGGTGCACCCCGACGGGCAGGCAGTAGTGCAGGGTTTTGCCATCACGGACGGTGGTCGGTCCGTCGAGGTTGAGTTCACGTGGGATGACCTCTTGGGTGAAATACCCTTCACTGATGAAATCAGGAACGATGTAAACCTCGGGCGCATCGATCATGAAAAGTGCCTCACGCATCGACGGCTCCTCTTTCCAAAAACAGACGTGGACTTCAGCGAAGATGCCGCGACTGCGAATTTCTTCGGCATGGTCGAAATACGGAGTCGACGAATCCGGGTTCTCGGTGGAGCCATGGCCGACGATGAGGAGAGCGGAATTTGGTTTCAGGCTAGGGAGCATGAGTTCAAAGTGCAGAGCGATTTGGGGAATGCAAGTGAGGGCTGCGATTCAGAAGGGTTTTTCGAAACAATCCGACACACTGATGGCAAGGGCGATTTTGACAGGGCCAAAATGCTCGCGTGAAGTTTTGTTTGCCCACAAGATCACACGCACTTGAATATTTCCCAGCAAACCCAGTCAAAACAAATACTATGAAAAAGATCATCACATATGCACTTGCCGGAGCTTTTGCGCTTGCTTCGTTGAGCTGCCAGACCAGTTACGATGCCTACGGAAACCCGCGTCAGACCGTTGATCCAGGAACCGCAGCAGCAGGTGCAGCTGCAGTCGGGGTTCTCGGTTACGCTCTCGCGAAGGATAAAAACAAGAACAAGAATAAGTATCACCGCGGCCGGAACGACAGACACGGCTACTATGACCGCTACGGCCGCTACCATCGCCATTGATACGCAGGTATTCGAAAGGTCCTTTTCTAAGCGATCTTTAGCCTTGCAAACGGAGCGCGGATCACTAGGTTCGCCCTCCGTTTTTCTTTTGTCTGGCGAGCGGTTGGAGCCCCGGTGCCCGTCAGACGCATCTTTTCCGGGGCAATTGTCGGAAGGAAGACGTAAATAAACTAACCAAACAACTAACCAAACAACTAACCAAACCACATGAGTACTGCCATCGCAGAACCAACTAACCAGGAACTGAGTGACCTGATCGACGCCAAGTTCACGGAATTCCGTGAAGGATCCATCGTCAGAGGCACCATCCTTGATATCCGCCCGCAGATCGTCCTAGTGGACATCGGCTACAAGTCAGAAGGCGCCATCCCATCCAACGAATTCGAGGATGAGGACATCGAAATCGGCGACGAAATCGAAGTGCTCCTCGAGCGCCTCGAAAACGACGAAGGCATGGTCGTTCTCTCCAAAGAGAAGGCCGCCTACAAACAGAACTGGGACAAGATCGTCAAAGTCTACCAAGACGGCGGCCTCGTTCGCGGCAAGGTCAAGGCAGTCGTCAAAGGCGGTCTCACCGTCAACGTCGGTGTCGAAGCCTTCCTACCCGGTTCCCAAGTGGACATCATTCCACCGAAAGATCTCTCCGAATACGTCGGAAACGTTTACGAGTTCAAAATCGTCAAGGTCAACGACGAGCGCAAGAACATCGTTCTTTCCCGCCGCGAAGTTATCGAAGCCGAGCGCTCCGAGCAACGCCAGGCATTCCTCCAGACCGTCAAAATTGGCGACAAGGTCGTCGGCGCGATCAAGAACCTCACCGATTTCGGTGCGTTCGTCGATCTCGAAGGCATGGACGGGCTCCTTCATATTACCGATATGTCGTGGGGCCGCATCAATCATCCTTCCGAACTGCTCCACATCGGGCAGTCCGTGGATGTTGTCATTCTCGATGTTGATCGTGAGAAAGAGCGTGTATCGCTTGGTCTCAAGCAAATGTCCGACAATCCATGGGAAGACATCGAGCGCAAGTATCCAATCGGCCAAGAGGTCAAAGGTCAGGTCACCAAGCTCCTTCCTTACGGCGCGTTCATCGAAATCGAGCGTGGAGTCGAAGGCCTTGTGCACGTTTCCGAACTCAGCTGGGTCAAGCGTATCACTCGCCCATCCGACGTTCTCGAAATCGGCCAAGAAATCACCGCGGTCGTTCTCGGCATCAGCATCGAGGAGCAGAAAATCTCCCTCGGTGTCCGCCAGCTCGAAGGCAACCCATGGGACGAGATCGAGCTCCGTTACCCTGTCGGCGCGACCATCACCGGTCCGGTCCGCAACCTCACAGCTTACGGCGCGTTCGTGGAGCTTGAGGAAGGAATCGACGGTATGATCCACGTCTCCGATATGTCCTGGACCCGCAAGATCAACCACCCGTCCGAAGTTCTCAAAAAGAGCGACGAGATCGAGGCCATCGTTCTTGCGATCGACAAGGGCAACCAACGCGTTTCGCTCGGCATCAAACAAACCGAGAACGATCCATGGTCCGCCATCGATGATCGCTTCAAGGTCGGCGACTTGGTCAAAGGCACGGTTGCGAAGATCGCATCCTTTGGCGCATTCGTCTCGCTTGATGGTGATATCGACGGCCTCATCCACATCTCGCAACTCAGCGAGGACCACGTGGAGAAGGTCAAGGACGTCATCAAGGTTGGCGACGAAATCGAAGCCCGCGTCATCAAGGTCGACAAGGTCGAGCGCCGCATCGGCCTCTCGATCAAAGCCGTCGGTTATTCCGAAGAGCAGCTCAAAAAGGAAAGCGCCAGCTTCGAGTCCCTCAAGCCATCCAGCGAGATGGTCGGCCTCGAACAAGCGTTCAACCTCGCCGCAGCCGCTTCCGAGGAGTGGAGCCCGGGCGACGACAAGTAAATCAAATCCGCGCCGGAGCAATCCGGTGCGTGACTTTCCCAAAAGCCGGACAGGTTCCCCTGTCCGGCTTTTTTGTGTTGTGGAGAAAATAAGCAGCGTCGTCTTTCCAAGCGGCAGCATTTACCAAAGTTTTGATTGCTTCGGAATTTCCCGTCAGCTCTACACTATGAACTGGAAAGGATGTAAAGCAGTCGAATCCCGCGACGGAAAAATGAGCGGGGCGTTCGTCTTCACCGGCACCCGCATCCCCGTCGCTACACTGTTGGAAAATCTCAAAGCCGGAGCAACGGTTGACGAATTCCTGGAGTGGCATCCGGGATCAGATCGAAATCAGGTTGAAGCGGTTCTGAGTTTCGTTGCCGGTGCGGAACCTCAGGAAGCAGTTTGAAAATTCTGTTCGATCAAGGCACTCCGGTTCCTCTGCGTCGTTTCTTGCAAACGCACGAAACTAGGAACGGCACGCGATTTGACTGATTCAGTTCATGCAAATTCCGAAGATGACAGGAACCACGAATCTGACGAATCGAACGAATCAGAAGAAATGATTGGAATCGGAAACCTTTCAATTCTCTGGTTTTTCCTTCTTCCATTCGTTCGATTCGTCAGATTCGTGGTTCCTCAACTCTTTCTAATAAAGAAAATTGGCTGCAGAATCTCAAGGAGCGAAACATCGCGATTGCTGTGATTCTGTTATCCGCGTGGCCTATTCTTGAAAAGAGAGCAGCAGAGGTGAGCAATGCTATTTCAGCACTCATGACGGGGGATTTTTTGGAAATTTGAGACGCAGCAGATTCCTGAAAAAAAGCGTTCGCTGCTTTGTTGGGCTTGAGTTCGTATCGCCGATGGCGGATGGCATGCTGCATGGCAGAAACGAACCGCAGTTTAGAAACGGCGACCTTACGAGCGGACCACTATTAGGCACCGTGGCTCGTTGCAGCCGCGGTTTCTAAACCACGGTTTCTCTTGCCAGGAGAATCGAGGACGAGCCGTAGCCCTACCTCATTCCAGCGAATTTCCTTCCTCTCCGCGACGTTCGGAGGAGAGTGGTGGTATGAAATTCATCACATTGTTTTGGTTTTGGCTGTTGGCCTTGGGGAGTGGTTTGTCCGCTGCCACTTATTATTCAGTGAAAGTCTCGGAACTCGATTACGGGGCGGAAGCGGAGGGTGTGAAGAAAAAGGCTTTTGAAGTTCAGGCAAACTTAAACTACGGGAGTCCTGCGGTGAGTGTGAGGAGCGCGGTGGAATGTTATGCGGCCATTTCACGCCGTGAAGGGCGGACTCCAAACGATCAGGGAAGTGTGGAACTGGTGTTCAAGTTGGAGACGGATGAACCCGTCAACGGTTTCATCGATCTGCGGGTGGAGGATGCTGATTTTAGAATGAAGCTCAAAGGCTTTGCTTTCACCTTCACGCCGGGTCCGGAAACCGCCGTGACGAAAGAACGCTTTGAAGAGATAAGGGCTTTGCAGTGCGGTTGGTATGCGATGGGGCATCTGCCGGGGACGGCTTGGTTCAGATATGTGATGGGATCGAATGAGACTGCCCCGGGAAATGGGCGTGGGAACGATCTGGAAGATAGCTTCGGAATTTTCAGTGGCGGGCGGGCCATTTCAGAAAATCTCGCTCTGGACCGGGAGCTGATCCTTTCCGCAGTTGAGGACGGGAAGATGGTTCCCCTAACGGAAATTAAAGGCATCACCGTGCCGGCGATCGACTGGAAATCGAGTCTGCCGGAAGGGGAGGTGGCGGTGGACGCGCTTTCGCTGGCGATTCCTGAAGACCAGCACGCGGTCTTTGCGAGGAACCTGCCGGAACTGCTGGCACTCATAGCCCGTGCCGAGACCCAACTCATGCCCGCCACGCAGGCATATTCCGTCCGCAGTCCGTTCCGTCGGTTGGCCAGCCGCTACCAAAAACAGATGGGCTTGGATGTGGCGGCGGTCGCTGCACGTTTGCTGCCCGCGAAAAGCGTCGCGGTGACCGGCGGTGATCCTTTCTTTCCGATGGGCTCTGACGTGGCGATCGTGATGGAAACTGATTCCCCCGAACTGCTCTTTAAAGCGCTGCTCAAGGTCATCGAATTCAAGGCCTCCGACGCAGGTGCCTCCGAGACGGAACTCCCGGGCGATGGTTTCGAATACCGCGGCTTCGAAACGAAAGACCGGTCGTTTTCAAGTCATGTCTGGCGGATGGGCGATGTGGTGGCGGTATCCAATTCCTCGGTACAGATTGAGCGACTAACAGCCGTGGCGGTGAAAAAGGAAGCCGCTCTCGGTGCTACTGACGAATATCGTTTCTTCCGCAACCGTTATCCAATCGCTGATGAGGAAACCGCTTTTATTTTCCTATCAGATGCCGCAATCCGCCGCTGGGCTGGGCCGGAACTTCGGATCGCCGCTTCGCGCAGGACCCGTGCGTTCGCTGCACTAGGTGAGATGACGTCGCAGGCTCTCGCGGGTGAGAAGGTCACTTGGGAATACGCGCCGCTGTTAGGCAAAACGGTGTGGAAAAACGGTCAGATGATCAGCGCGAATTTCGGTACAATGGATTTCATGAAGCCCGCTTCGGAACTCGGAATCGATTCCGCAACCACGCCGGAGAAGGACGCCTATGAGAGTTGGCGCAACGGCTACGAGAATGGATGGGCGCAGGCCTTCGACCCGATTGCGATCCGTATTCTGAGTAAGAAGGATAGGATCGGTTTCGATCTGAGCGTGATACCGCTGACTGTGGATAGCGACTTCGCCGAGTTCATCGAGCTTTGTGGAAAAGCAGAACTTAAAGATATGGCCCGCTGGGTGCCGGAGGAGTCCGTCTTCCACGTTGCTTTGGCAATTGATACGAAAGGCCGCAAATTCAAAGAATTCAGTGATATGAGCATTGATTTGCTTCCCGGTTTGGGTGTCAACCCGCTCTCTTGGATGAGCGGTTCCGTCTCCTTGGATCTGGAGAAAAGCCTTTTCTGGGAGGCTACATCAGATGACGACTTCGAGCGCTACATCAAAACACCGCTTTTGATTCGGATCGGCTCTAACAGTCGACTCAAACTCGCATTATTCATGACTGTTGTGAAGACGACGATACAAACCGCAGCTCCTGGTTCGTTGGAGTGGTCGACAAGAGAGAGCGACGGAGAAGTTTACGCAGTTATCGAGGGTAAGGAGGACGAAATCGGGGCCGACGCACGGATCTATTACGCCACCCTTCCAAACGCCTTGCTAGTTTCTCTCCGTGAAGATGTGCTTCTTCGTGCGATTCGGCGAGAGAAGCACAAGCTAACCGCCGGCGAAAGCAAATCGCTACCTGCACCAACCCAGATGATGCTCGATTCCAGTCCCGCTTTCCTCTCAGGACTCGGGACACTTTTTGAATCCAAGGATCCGCTGAAAAAGTTAACGGAAGAAAGCTGGAAGGCTCTGCCTATCCTTAATGAATGGCATCGGATGTTCCCTGCAAAAGATCCTGTGGCTATCCAGTTTTTGCATTACGGCGAGGATATTTTCTGCCCTGGAGGTAAAGGCTATCGCTGGAATCCCGAAGCGCTCACCATGGAATCTGTCGCGTTCGGTTTCCCGGCCGCACCTCGCACGGAGCCAGCCAAGATGCCCGGCATCATGGACTACGAAAGCGTATCCACCTCCCTCAAGTTTCAGGATGACGGCCTGCGGGCGACCTTAGCACTAGGAAAAAACCCAACGCGCTTACCCACGCCGGCGGTGGAGAAAGTCGAGCCGATTGTTCTCGCCGAGGCGGCGGATCTGGTTGCGAAGACCGAAGGAACGATACTCGCTTATCGCGGTCGGTATTTCGGGACCACGGTGAAGATGAAAACAAAGATCACGGATGTCTCCGCCGAAGATGGTATCACTCGTTTTACCGAAGAGTCCGAATGGGTCGAAGACGGCGAGGAACGATATACCCACACCGGCAGGTATGTTCTGAATGACGGTTTGTTTCTGGTATTCGAGACTGACGACGACGGGGAAACGGAATACGACCAACCCGTTCGCGAGTTGCCCGGGAAACTTGTAGCCGGGAGTGTCACCGGCGTCGAGTTTTCGGGTAATTCGTCATGGACCGACGATGAGGGTGGGAAAATCAACGAGGAATTCAGAAGCTTGGGGCAGATCCGGGTATTGGGACTGGAGGATGTCGATGTTCCCGCTGGGAAATTCGACGGATGTGTGAAGATCCAAGTGACTTCGGAGACACTGTATGGCGGCGCTTTTCGGCACCATAAAATGATCAAGTGGTATCATCCGGGAATAGGGCTCGTGAAAACGCAATCGATCGAAGGTGGCGACGATTTCACGGAGCTTGAGAAAATCACCATGCCCGGGGAAGGCGAAAAGAAGTGACCCATTCAATCCCGACCGCAGAGATGCGGTCCGTGATTACCCCCAAAGCCTGACAGGCACTGTATTGTCGCGCTTATCTTTCTTCTTTTATAGTCACTCGTGCCGAGTAGATTAATGGCCGCCCGTGGAATTTTCGGCGGTAGTAAATATTTGTCTTTTTTGGAAGTCAGTATTTTCATCGGCTTGGATCACGAACCGCATCTTTCGCGCTGGTTCGCATGGAGTCCGCGCAACAATTTTAAAAAAACAGAGAAATGAAACGAATCAAACCGCACATTACAAGAATCACCAGCGCACTCATGGGTGTGGCAGCAATGGTATTTAGCTCCAGCGCAATGGCTGCCGAAGAAGGTTATTATAAGGGGGCTGAGGCGCCGATCTTCAATCCGTATCCAGAGGATACCGGCAGGGGTGGGAATAAACCATGGCTCGTCCGGAATTTTGGTCCAGTCGGGATCGGTATCAATTTGAAGCGGCCGGGAATGACCATGGAGATCAACAATGTGGAGGAAGGTTCACCTGCGGCAACCACGGGCAAACTGACGAAGGGTCAAATCATCGAGAGCATTAATGGCAAGGTGCTCGAAAAGATCGATCCACGTATCATTCTTGGCGATCTCATTACCGAGGCCGAAGCGACTGACGGGAAGATCAATCTGCAAATCAAAGACCTTGGCAATGTGCTGGTTGAGATTCCAGTGCTTGGCGCCTACAGCGAAACCTGGCCGGTGAACTGCCCGAAATCCGATAAGATTGTTCGCAATCTTGCCGACCTACTTGCCAAGGATGAAGAGCCCCAATGGGGATCGGTTCTCTTCCTGCTATCCACAGGTGAGGATAAGGATCTTGAGGTTGTCCGTGGGTGGATGAAGGACATCGAAACCATCGGAGGCATGAACTGGGAGAAGGGCTACAAGGGCCCGGGTCTCTGCGAATACTATCTGCGCACAGGAGATCAATCCGTGCTGCCGGTCATCAAAAAGATGACGGAGGAGCTTAAAGTACACATGTATAATGGTGGGTGGAGCGGTCGCGGAGCACCCGCAGCGTTCACCTATTCCACCGGAACTGGCCAAGTGCACGCTTCCGGGATACACTGTATGACCTTCCTTCTGATGGCCCGATTGTGTGGTGTGGATGTGGACGAATACATGTTCGATGAATCATTCCAGCAGTTTTTCCGTTTTGCCGGGCACGGCAACGTGCCCTACGGCAACGGGCCGCCGGAAGGTGGGTTCCGTGACAATGGAAAGACAAGTGGCTTGGCTGTCGCGATGGCAGTTGCAGCACAGCTTTCACCGGAGGGCGAAAAATCGGTTTATGCCGATGCGCGTGACAATTCCGCGATGAAGAGCTTCTACGCGACCAATTGGTTCCACGCCGCCCACACCGGTGGTGGTATGGGGGAAATCTGGCACCACGGGGCAATGAGCCTGATGCGGGAAAAGCGGCCGACTCCGTATCGGTCCTACATGGATACGAGGCGCTGGGTGATGGATCTATCACATCGGTTTGATGGAAGTGTCGGCATTGCGGGCATGGACGACAGATACGACCGGTCTGCAACAGAAGCATCAGGCGGTAGGGCGTGGGGCACTTATTTTGCCCTGACCTACACATATCATCGGAAACACCTACAAATTTGGGGCGCTCCGCGGAGCAAGTGGGCGAAGACTTTTCCATTACCAGAGCGCCCGTGGGGCAATGCCGCTGATGATATTTTTCAGTCTCCAGAGCCCATACCGGGTGGAGATGAAATCATGCTCACCATGGACGATCTCTTGAATGAAACCGTCGAGACCGATTCTTCCGTGGCCGTTATCCAGAAGCTCACCGACCCGAATGCGTCCGGCGACACGCTGCTGAAATATATTCTCCATCCCGAGTATGACCTGCGAAGTATGGCGATGGATCAAGTTGTGAAACGTGGTCGTGTTGACTTGGTGGTTCCACTTCTAAAGTCGGACGATGCACGCCTCCGACAGGCAGGGCTTCTGACTCTCACCGGGATGTTCAAAGGAAGGCCTTTTTCAGATGATAAAGTCACGCCGGAAATGTTCGATCTGGTCGGCGAGATGGTGGATGAGCCAGATGAATCATGGTGGGTTGCATTGCACGCCATCCAAGCGCTCAATCGGGCGAAACCAGAGCGCATTGCCAAACATCGCGACCGGCTGCTGGAGTTTTTGGAATACGATAGCGTTTGGATCCAAGCCGCTGCGGTAACCACTCTCGCAAAGATTGGCACCGCGCCGGTGCATTACAAAATCGTTCTGCCTAAGATCTTGGACAAGGCGGCATCATTCACGGTTGATTCCGCGTCGATGCAAGCCACAAGCGCCATCAAGGATATTATGAAGTCCGCGAGCGCGGAGGTCAAAGTCTTTGCCGAGCCGCTTCTTAAGCGAACCTACGTAAGCATCCCGAGCGAACTGAAAGATCCCTACACCGGCGCGGTGATGGGAAGGGGCGCGAAAACGGTCCGTTCACGCGTCGGGGAGATTGTGCAGCAATTAGCGGGAGGTGAAGAATTCGTGCGCAGAATTCCCAAGACCACGTTGGCTTCCTACGTCAGTGGAAAGGATGCAGATATGTATGTCTACAGTGGTAAATTCACTCCAAACAAGGAGATGGTAGGCAACTGGGCATGGGCGGTTTGGCCTCAGCCTAATAAACCAGAGGAAGTGGATGCCTACATCGAAAAATGGCTCAAGCCCCGCCTTGGGAAAAATCCCACCAAGGTCGATAAACCCAAAGATATGCTCCAGATTGAGGATGGCGGGAAAGTTTCCAAATCGGGGTATTTCGGCGGCTATTTCTGGTCCGATGGCATGCTGATCGGCGTCAACGACGACCAAGCGCTCAAAATGGAGGTGAAAACATTCGATGGTATCGACTTTCTTATCGTTGAGAAAGGTGGATTCAATACCTTACCGGACAGCGACGAGATCGAGGAGATTCCAGCTGACTGGCATCCTGGTTATCACATTTACGTGAGACAGAACTGAAATTATGAAACGCAGGCAATTTTTCAAAAGTGGTATCGCTGGTGGTGTGATTGTAGGTGCTTCAGCTGCATCAGCAGGAGAGCTGGCGAAAACTCCTAGGCAGACCGAAGGGCCGTTTTATCCAACTGTCGCGCAGAAGGACAAGGACTTCGATCTCACCCAAGTCGAGGGCAATGAAGACTCGGCGAAGGGCGAAGTGATCGAGATCAAAGGCAGCGTCTATGACACGGATGGTAATCCGGTCGAGGATGCCTCGGTTGATATCTGGCAGGCAAATGCGGCGGGGCGTTACAGCCATCCGCATGACAACAACACAGCGCCGCTCGATCCGAATTTCCAAGGCTGGGCGATTGTCCCTAGCGGAAAGGCAGGGGAGTTTCGATTCAAGACCATCAAGCCTGGTGCCTATCCGATTTCAAAGACTTCGAGCCGGCCCCCCCACATTCATTTAAAAGTTACTAAAAAGGGCTATCACGAGCTGACCTCACAAATGTATTTCCCCGGCGAGCCGCTGAACGAAACAGACGGAATTCTCCAGAAACAAAAACCCGAAGAACGCGAGTTACTCATTGCGAAACTACTTTCTGAAGCCCCGCCAATCTATGACTTTCGGCTGGTTCTGGAGAAAGTCTGAGTCGTGCGTCTATGAAAAACGGAGACGATCCTTATGCGAATCTCTATTGGGGTTGCATGGACGGGTTGGCGGTTCACTTCAAAAAGACCGGTAATTGGAAGCCTGTAAAATCGGAATCCGATTTTTCCAAGGCGATCCTCAGACGGCTTAGCTTCAAACATGTAACGGGCGATATCGAATTAGTTGCCGAAGCCTACAAAGGTTCCGAAATGAGGACGTGCCTCATCGATTTCGAAAAGGCGGCGGCGGCTGGGGAGTTCGATCTTGTCGCTTATATAGGTCACAACGCCTTGATGGATTTTGCGCTCGAACCTCCTGCTACAGTGAAAGGCAACGAAACGGACGTCATCGTTCTCTGTTGCCTGAGTGACAAGTATTTCAGCAAGCGACTGGAGAACCTGGGGTGCAAGCCCGTGGTAATGATCCGACAGTTCATGTATCCAAGGTCATTTATTCTTCCATCCGCCATCGAAAGTTGGCGCCAAGGCGAGGGGAGGGCGGAAATGCGATCCGCAGCCGGCCGGGCGTACGCGAAAAACCAAAAGATCTCGGTCAAAGCCGTGACCGGGGTGTTTGCCGATCTGGGAGAATAACGAACGTTTCAAAATGAGGGCCACGGGCAAACGGACAAGGGACTGCTAGGAATTTGCTTTTGGCGGGAAACTCCTGAAACAGCCGTTGGGGAGGTCTTCGTTGAGCTACGCCTGCCCAAGCCAGACCGGCCTGCCGGTCGAAGCCTTCTTGACCTTCGTAGCCTCGGCGAAGTAGGTGGCGAAGACTGGAGGGCGGGGAAAAGGGGGTTGGTTGAACACAGTGTTTAGCAGGCCACTGCTGTGTCTCAAGGCTATTTCTGCTTTGCGTCTCCCTTGGCTCAGAGGTAAAATGTTGAAATGCACACCTGACCCCAAAAAGACCCCAAAAATTGGTTGAGAATAGAGGGTTCGCCCCCATGAGAAATTTTAAAATGTTTAAATGAGACTCCTGACCCGACAAGATACGATGCAGATTGAAATCAGCGTGAAGAACCTTTCCGTTAAAAATATCAATTCGGAAGGGCCCCATTTAATCTTTTCAAGACGATTCCCTCTCGCCATGACGTGGTAAATTACATCTGGAAATTGGACTCTCGCTTGCCTTGGCATGAAGCCTTTTTATCCGGAAAAAGAGAAACCTCAAGTCACAATGCCTCATTTCTATGCCTGACCCCTTTTCTGATGACCCCTTTTCTGAATGGTTTGAACGGGAACATACCGGGGTTTGCTCTGACGGTTGAGGTTTTGCCCGATCCACCGACAGGCCGAATAACGGAAAATCCCCCATTTCACCCCGGAATTATCCCCCATCCTGACGCGCTATCCCTTTATCCACAAAGTCTCTGTTCTATTTGTCTGGCAACTTGTGATTTACCGCCACCCCCACGCCGGAGCGTTCTAGCCCGAGGCACGGATTGGAAGGAATGGAGAGAGTAGAACGAACGCAGGGACTGGAACGCAGTGCCGACCGTGAGCAGCTGCCCCCCCACAGGGCCAGGAGAAGTGCACGGGCGGGCGGGGTTTGCACGGAGATCCCCAAACAACGGCGCGCCCGCTTTGCATCCCAAGACTGCTTTTGCACGATACTCCGCCAGGCGAACCGGCGCGGCTATTTCCCCCTTTTGCCCCGGAAATTTCCCCACCCGGTCGATCAATCCCTTTTTCCGTAGGGAATCCCTACAGCGGGACTGTCCCTATGTGTTAAGGCCATCGGTGTCCAAAAGTAGCAGGGAATTTCCTTAGCTACGGCGCGATTGGGATAGCTGGAAGGCGTTCTGCGAGGCTTTGATTTACCGGGTCATCCAAACTCATTTTTTATCTGAAATACTTGCCACGAGGCGCATATAAACCTTGACAAGATGGCTGGGAATTTTTAGAAAAATTATGGTTTATCTTCCCAAACTCAGTTCCGTTTTCAGCCGTTTCATCGCTCCGCTGATTCCTTTTCAGCTCTCTGCGAAACGTCAGTATACCTGTCACCAGGTGCCCGATTCCGAGTGGATCAACGCAGGACTTGAGCGCGTCATTGGAGATCACCGTTCGGGCTGCGCTTTCATCCAAGATCGAGTTCTGCGCGATTCGCTCCAGCTTTCCAAAAATAACTACTTCGAGTCCTTCAAAAGCAAACGTCGCCACGATCACCTCGCCAGCCTTTCCCAGCAATTCGTATGCCATCACGCCCAGCTTGCCCTGAAAGAGAACGACCTTTTCGGCTCCGATCCCGGCCTCAAAAAAGCCCTCGGAAAATTCCATCTCTACGCCGGCGACGGGCACTTCCACGCCGCCAGCTCACATGACAAAAGGGATGACAAAAACATCAAAAACGCAATCGGACACCTCTACGCGCTCAACCTTCGGAACCAGTTTTTAAGCCACCTCGCACTCGGCAGCGACGGCACCAAAAAGAAACCCCATGACATGGGCTTACTCAAAAAACTCGACATCCAAACCCTGCGGCAAGGAGCAGAAAAAGGCCAAAAAGTCCTCTACATCTGGGATCGCGCCGGGATCGACTTTGCGCAATGGCACCAGTGGAAAAACCAGCATGCCATCTACTTCCTCTCCCGCGTCAAAGAAAACATGAAACTGGAGCACCCCCTCGCCCTGGACTTTGACCGGAAAGACCCAATCAACGCCGGAGTCATCGCCGACGAAATGGTCAGCAACAGCAGTGGCATCATGATTCGGCGAGTCCGCTACCGCATCCCGGAAACCGGAGAAGTGATGGAATTTCTAACCAACCTCGGCAGCAACATCAGCCCCGGAATCATCGCGCAACTCTACTTCATGCGCTGGCGGATTGAAAAAAGTTTCGACGAGGTGAAAAACAAACTTTACGAGACCAAAGCTTGGGCCAAAAGCCTCAACGCGAAGAAAATGCAAGCAGCCTTCATCGTGCTGGCCTACAACCTCTCGCAACTGCTCAATCGGGAAATCGAAGGGAACACCCCTGACGGCAAGCCGCAGGACAAAGCCAACGAAAAGAAAAAGGCAAAGCGCCAGGGCGAATTGGAAAAGAAAGTCAAAGCCAGAGGAGATAGTCTGCCTCAGCTGCGGAAAACCTATCGAGAATCGAGCCAGTTGAGCGTGAAATTTTACCGCTGGCTAAGAAAGCACCTCCACGATCCGGCTCCGTGGGCGCTAGCCCAGAGCCGATTAGCCACCCTCTACGCCAATTTTTAGCTCCTACTTTTAGACACCGATGCAACTTTTACAGAGGGACTGTCCCTTTGCAATATCCCTTTGCAATAGTTGCCTCGTCGATGTGCTTGGGCGGTGGCGACTGGACGAGAATGCCATGGATAGCGGGATCCGCGTTCAGGTCGCGGACGACCTGGAGGAGCTCCTCCTGGGTGGTTTCCGCAGGTAGCTCGATTTTCACGGAATGAAAACCAAGATCGGCACAGGTGCGTGCCTTTGATCCCACGTAAACGGCGGATGCCGGATCGCTCCCGACAAGAACGACGGCGAGCCCTGGAGTGATGCCTTTCGCTTTCAACTCCGCCGTTTCTGCACGGCATTCTTCGAGGACGGTGGCAGCGACGGCTTTTCCGTCGAGGATGCGGGGTTGGTTCATGGGGGGGGAGCTTGAACTACCGCAGCGAAACAGCCAACAACGAAGGTTGGGGGGCGGGGGTTTCAGGGTCCATCACGGCGGATTTTTGCACGGGATGAAGGTCAGTGGGCGGTAATGGTGGCGAAGGCCAGTCGGTTGTTGAATTTGTTCATGGCATCGTGGAAGTCTTTAACTGTGGCTTGGCGTTTGTTTTTGAAGCG
>Ga0209390_10001030_pt1 | contig 54959 bp, 52 predicted proteins | sample BON01_FD_187212 | JGI IMG/M metagenome (GOLD analysis project Ga0209390, IMG submission 187212) | Freshwater microbial communities from Lake Bonney liftoff mats and glacier meltwater in Antarctica - BON-01 (SPAdes) (version 2) | ecosystem: Environmental > Aquatic > Freshwater > Ice > Glacier...
TAATAATTTCCACTCCGCTTCAGTACGATTTAATATTTCTTTTGACATATTCTCCTCTTATTTTGTTAAGAGAAATTATATATCATAGTTTTTTGGTTTTGTTAGATGCAGGGAAATTGACGCTTACTTATCAGTTATCGTGATTTGGAAAAGAGTCAGATACATGGCGGTGACAAGATTGTTCGTTTTTGATTGGTCTTACAATGCTTAAATGGTTTTTTAAAACCTAGAAATGAGGGGTAAGACAATTTGCTTTTAATAAGAGTTTTGTCGACCTGGTTATTATATCTGTTTGAAATGCTTTTTCAAACTTAGCATCTAATACATGTGCTTTTAATGTTAGTTGAAAGCATAATATATCTTGCTGCCAAAAATTATCTATCACCATAATAATAGGTTCATTAATATAAATATAACGGCTAGTCACAACGGTTTCATAAAGAAGATCTTTTACAAGTTGCATATCTGTATCAAGTGCAAAATAAAAATTCATAACCACATGCATATTAATTTGTCCATTATTAGCACATAATACAAAATCATTAACAAAGATTGAATTCGGTATGGTAACAATTTGGTTGTCTAGTGTCTTTAGGCGTACCGCTCTTAAGCCAATATGTTTTATTTCACCATATAGATCTTTAAATTTGATACGATCTCCAACCTGAAAGGGCGGATCCATGACAATGGTGATACCAGAGATTAGCGAGGATACTAGATCTTTAAAAGCAAAACCAACTGCAACTGTAGCACTACCTAAAAATGCTATAAGCAACTCTTTCGGCGGTTGAAGAATTCCGTAAAATATGTAAATGCTACCTACGATATTAAAAAAGAAAGTAAATATTGTCGATGTTTGAAAAATCAAAGTTTTTTTTGTAGGTAAGCGCATAGCAATTTGTATGGCTATTACAGAAATGCTTTTTGAAATAAAAATTAGAATACCAATGCCTAGGCATACTAAAAAAATTTTTTGTAATTTAAAGCTATCCGAAAATGCTATTAAATAATCAAATGATAGATCGTCAGTAGACATAATTTTTTCTTTTTAAAATTTTAATAATATAAGCAGCATAATCTTTATGTAGTCGAAAATTTTTAAACTCATCTTGAAACAACAATCCTCTTTTTTGACAAAGCTTTAAGACCCGAGTTATCACAGCATCCTTTTGACCTGTTATAGTTTGTATTTGTAAACGGGAGAGCATTTCATGTCTAGCAATAGCCGCACATATAAAATGCACATCATCTTCCATTTCCAAGAAGTTAACCGTGTTATGCAATGGCGGTAAACATACATATAATGTTTTTACTCCATTATAACGCAAAGAATTCAACCATAATCTAGTAGCTTGAGATGGATTACCACTCGACTGTTCCCATAAAATTTCAAAAAACTTATTTTTTGTACGGTCAATAGAGTCATTAAGATTTTTCTTTTCCAAGCTAAAGAATATGTCGTCAAAAGAAAGATCGTATTTAGTTTCTTTATGACGATTTGTTATTAGCGTTTGTAAATCATCTGCGGACCAAGGTTCAAGTTTTATTACCCCATCAAAACATTGATAAGAATCCAATACTTGTTTAATATAGAACCAAGAATAACGATGGAAAGTTATACACCAAAAAATATTATCTATACCTGCATTAATAATCTTCATTAAAGCCTTCATAGCTTCAAAACCCTGATGTTTTGCTAAGAATAAATTATGAGCATCATCAATACATATAATTATTTTTGTTTTTAATGACTCGCGCCATTCTTCGATTAATAAATCTAATTCTTGGGCCGTACCCCCTAATATTTTTTTTAAGTGAGTAATTAATTCATCTGAAGAAGTGCTTTTATTAGTCAATAATAGAATGTTGAAATCAATGCTCTGAAACTGTTTACTTAAAGTAGCTATCAGCGCAGACTTGCCACTGCCGCAAGGACCATATATTGATACAGAGTGAACAGCTTGTTCGCCTTTTAACCACTTATCAATACTGGATTTACAATTTATGAATTCTTCTTTTTTGTTAATTAAATTATATGTTATATTGTGGCAATCAAATTGTTCAATATATGAATTAGGTAGGGCATACGAACTTTCTTTTGGTTTTTGAGTTTTAGCTATTTTTATTTGAGCTAAGAAAATTTGAGCAGAGACTCTTTTGGAGAAATCAAATTGATTTAACCATTCTTTTAGAAAATTATAAATATAATTTACAAAAATAATATTAAAACAAATAAAAGAAATTAATGGCGCATACCACTTACGAAAGCGTAATTTAATTAAATTAATCAATGAAGATGGTAATAAACCATGAATCTTATAGAATATTTCTAAACGCCAGCGGTCTACAATAAATATAGTATATATCATACCAAACAAGATAAAACACTGGACAACCAAAGAATAAACTATTGCTTTACCAACTACTGCATCTATTGTATGCAGGAGCACCATATTAATAAATATATATTGATAAATACCTAAAAAAGAGCGAAGTAACTTAGCCTGCTTTGTGTAGCTCATTACAAAGAAATTTTTCATCTTTGCTTTGATAATAGTATAGTGAGTAGTAATAATTATTAGCTTATAATATATATAATATTCTATATAAGGTAATAATTCTGACAATTCTCGTATACTAGTTTTATCTAAAGCACTTTCTAGTGGCTTAACACCTAGTAATAATAAAAACCAAGGAATAGACTTGTTAAGTAGCATTAGAAAATATTGCCATAACCAATGCTTATTTGCATGATAAGCTTTCTTGATGTTATTCTCAGCGATTATTTCAAAACGAGAAGAAACTCGTTGAAAGAACCAAATAAAACTAAGAGTAATAAAACCTATGAAACACAAAAATAATACTTCTTGGGCAATTAAAAAATAACCTACTAAGCCAGCATTTAAATTATCTCTAAATACTAAAATTTTAGAATAAAAAGTAGCGCTCCACCTTAAAGGTATAATCTGAACTTCACGCCACAAATCAGCAAGAGTTTCATCAGATATGCTTTGAATAAATTGGTTGTTTGTCTTCTCAAGTCGTTGAAAAAGTTTAGATCTTAATTTGCCAGAATAAAGCAATATGGTGGTGTATTGCAGAGAATCTTTTTCCTGCGCATAATCAAATATTATCATTTGATTATGAAAATTATTGAGTAGTTCTTTATGTTGAAATGCTATTTGTTTTATTTGCTCTTCACTAATGCCAAGTTCAACTGAAAATTTATCATAACTTATTAGTTCAGGAAGTTTACGTTCAATTACTTTACCTGAAATATTATCGAAAGAATCTTCTACAAAAGAGCGCCATAATGTTAAAATATAAGCATAATCTTCATTGATAGAATGATATGATTTATTATTACGCAAGCTATCATCAATAGTTTTTAATTTTTTTAAGATCTTTTCGTGCGTTTCAAAGCGATTCTCAAAAGTTTCTTTCCATAATTTTTCTGATTCAATCAAGTCATTATTTTGGTTAGCTAACTCTTGAAGAGTTTTTGTATATCGCTGCTGTTCCTCTGATAAACTAAATTCATAACCTACGGCATTGGGTACAAGCAAAAGATAGCTTATTAGACATAGAATATAGTGTTTTTTCATAGTTAGCTACCTACGTCAGTACTGTTTTTATTTTTAGAGAACATTATATTCTATTGACACGTAACTCGCCACCTAATAATTTAATTTAGAAAATTATTAAATTTAATTTTCATGCATTTTTTTTGTTATCATTAATTATGTTACTTAGATTTGGCTGTATTGGTAATACGTTGCTAACACTATAAAAAAAGACTATAATGTTTCACGGTGTACATATTATAAATCACATTAATATTAAAAAATTAAATGAAAGTATTAAAAAAAATAATTTAAAACAAAACATTAGAGGATGGTTAGTTGTAGCTTGTGGCGGGATATTCTATATGTATCAATTTATGGTACGTGTATCTCCTAATATAATGAATGACGAACTTTTGATTAATTTTGCTATTGATTCTGCGTCTCTTGGTCTGCTTTTGGGGGCATATAATTGGTCATATTCTGCAATGCAGATACCATTGGGAATTACTATTGATCGCTTTGGGCCAAGAGTTTTTTTATGCATCGCATCCGTTATTTGCGCGCTTTCATGCTTTATTTTTGGAAACACAACAAATCCTATAATTGGGGGGGGTGCTAGATTTTTAATGGGAATGGGGTCTGCATGCGGTCTTATTGGAACTATTAAATTGGGTGTTATTTGGTTAGAACCAAAACATGTAGCAAAAGTAACAGGACTCGCTATTCTTATGGGAACAGCAGGAGCAAGCCTTGGTGGAGCGCCGTTAGAAATTTTTCTTAATAAATTTGGTTTTGAAAAAACCATGGAGTTTTTAGGTTTAATTGGTATCGTAGTAGCTTTATTAATTTTAGTTCTTGTTAGCAATAAGCCAGTAATAGATCACCATGAAGAAATAGTAGATATTTATGAAAATAAGAGTCCATTAAGTAATATATTATTTTTAGTTAAAAATCCTCAAGCTTGGATTTTAGGCATTTATGGAATGTTGATGTATTTACCTATCACAATAATAGGTGTAGTGTGGGGTATTTCATTTGTACATAATGTTGCTGAAGTCTCTGATATTATGGCTGCATCAGTGGTGTCATCTATGTTTTTAGGTGCGGCCATAGGAAGTCCTTGCTTCGCTTACTTTTCTGATACGATAAAAAAGAGGCGTTTACCGATGTTTATGGGATCAATAGTTACAAGTTTAGCTTGGTTCACGATATTTATCGTGGATGTTCCCTTTTATTGTTTATATATATTATTTTTTATCGCTGGTTTTGCATATACAGCTAAATGTCTTACTTTCGCCAGTATTTGCGAAGCTATGCCATTGAAAATGAGTGGTGTATCAATAGCATTTGTTAATGCGATTGTAATGTCCACGGGGATTATTTTTCTTCCTATTGTTGGAGCCTTAATAGACTTTAGCTGGAATGGAGAAATGTATAATAATATTCCCTATTATACTGCAGATGATTATAGATTTGCCCTTATTATAATACCAATTCTTTTGGCATTTTCTTCTATTTTAGTGTTTTTTATGAAGGAAACTCATCCAGAGTATAAATTACCAAAAGAATATGGATCTATAATTGATACCGATGTTCTTTAGGCAACTCTATTATATATAGGGAATTATAGAGTTAAATATTTTTAAAAAGCTAATAAATTATTATATTTCATCAATTAAAGGTCAAAATTCAATATTTATGTATATAGATAAGACTCCAAAGAAGTCCTGTTTTCTAGTATCAATAACCAGTCACGTAGAATAAATGGTATTTAGATAGGACCTAAGGGTGGCAAGACCATGATGACTATCAAAATTAGGTAAATATTTTGTATTATGGAGAACAGTTGACTCTGATGGTTATGAGTCGGATGTATTTCTACAGAAGCGCAAAAACAAGAAAGCCGCTATATGTTTTTTAACGGTTTATTAGGAAGATATTCTGTTCCAAAGTAATAATAGCACTAGACAAACTCAGATACCTATACTTAGTAAGTCTGATCGTCGTTCTCACAAAAGGTTACATAATGGAGTTGAAAATGAGGATCTGACGCTTATACTCCTTGCTTATGATTACTTCAAAAAAGAGAGGTTTTATTATTTAAAGGAATTTCTTGTACTAAATTCAATTGGTAATCTAACTATTGATTTTAATGGTGCAATAAAGTATTCAGAGGAAATATAATAGACTCTGTTGCGCATAGGGTCTATTCTTCACTCCTACTAAATATGGAAGAATTACCCAGGCTTTCGAACAAAATTATGCTCTTTTAGCTTTTTGCTTGCAGTTAATCCTATTTATCATAATACTCTTAAGTATAAAAAGAACTCGCGTATTTAATAAATGAAAAAAATTATTAAGGATAATATCGTTTTAGTTTTTGGTATAAGCTTACCAGTAATATTAGTTATTATATTTATTTTAGCATCAGTCTTACCAAAGTTCTTCGTATCAAAACCACAATATGACTTTATTTTTTCAGATTCGCAACGTAATAACAATTATGAATTCGTTGTTATAAATAAGAAAATTCATTTCCGATTTTTTCCTGAAAGCTTTCATAACATAGCAACTCAACATCTCTATCGTTATAGTGCGACTACGGGCAAAGTGCAGGAAATTACTTTTATTTCACCGAATATTCCAACGCAAAAAATTTCTAAAGCCACCAATAGCATTAACACTAATATTGTAGTTTCAGTTGATCCTAGAAATCTTCCTTCTGAAGAACAAGCACAAGATACTTCTAAAATTATTGCAAAAATTAATACTGATGAAGCTGTTCAGCCCAACGCCCTTCCTGTAGCAGAGTTAATGGGCGTAGAAATTGATAGCTCTATTATATCTCCGGACGGATATAAATTTAATACTAATAATAGGTTCAATCGTGGGGGCGTTTTGTTTTCTGCGCCATCTGCAAAAAAACCTGAGACTACGATTGATAAGAACGGAAGAAAAGTACCAATTATCTACAATCGGCATGCTAATGAGTATTATTATGCCCCAACTTTTATAGGGTGGATTATTCCATGATTACTAAAGAACAAGCTATTAAGAAAATTATTGCTCTAATAAAAGATAATAAGATCACTCTTGAAGAGATAACCTCTGCAATTGGTCATCAGCAACTAGAGGCTAATAAAAAGGACGGCTTTACTCTGGTGCGTTTATTTTCTTATCTTGGAGGGATTTTTATCTTATTTGGGTTAAGTGCTTATATTACAATCGATTGGGATAATTTGAATTCTTTTTCTCGTATTATCATCACTTTAGGATCAGGAATCACTAGCTTGATTATTGCGGTTGTTTTACTATCGCAGAACAATAAAGAAAATTACTCTATTATACTAATTATATTGTCGGCATTATTACAAGCAACAGGTCTATTTGTAACTGTAGTTGAATTTTCAAAAGGTGGTGGTGATGTATTGATTGCTGCGATGATTATTTTCGGTATTCTCGCTTCGGAATATGGAATTCTATTCCTTAAATTAAAGCGCACCGTGTTGTTATTTTTTATGATTTACTTCGCAACTGCATCTTTTGTTAGTATAGCTGATTTTATAGATATTCCACGTAATTTAACTGAATTCATTGTTGGCGTGAGTTTAGTTATTTTTAGTTATGTTATACAGCGTACACCTTATAATATTATTTGTGGATTTGGTTATTTTGTAGGAAATATTAGTTTATTATGGATGTCTTTTGACCTTCTGCAAGATAGTTTTTTTGAAATAGCATACATTGGTATCACGTGCTTTATGCTTTATGTTAGCACTATTGTTCGTAGCCGCTCTATTCTAGCTACGTCTACAATTGCTATGTTTTTGTATCTCGCCTATTTTACCAAGCAACATTTCTTGAATTCGATCGGCTGGCCTATAAGTATGATGTTATTAGGAGTTATGTTCTTTGGCATTAGTGGCCTAGCACTTAAGATCAATAATCGACTGGTGTTAAGAGAAGAAGACCTATGAAAAAAGCTAAGCAATATAGTTTACGGACATATTTAGCAAGAAAGCCACTATAGTTAATATACAATAAAAAAAAGGCAACCCAAATGAGTTGCCTTTTTTATTTATACAATATTATATTTTTATTCAGCAGAGTCAGCTTCATCTGTCATTGCTTCAGAAACTTCAGTTTCTACAGCAGACGCAGCAGCTATTTCAAGCGCTAACATCTCTGCTTCTCTTGCTTCTTCTTCTGCCTTTGAACCACCTTCTTTATGCTCTCTTAAAGCATCTTGTGCTTCTGCTGCAGACTTAGCCACAACAACAAGAATATTAGTTACAACCTCTGGATGTAAAATAATCTGAACATTATATACACCATTAAACTTAATCGGTGCACCTAATAAGATATTAGAATAATTTAAAGTAATGCCTGCAAATTTAGTAATTTCAATAGCCAAACTCTTCGCACTGACAGAACCAAATAATCTACCATCTGCAGCAGACTGAGTTACAAAATCAATATGCTTGCCCTCGATTAATTTTGCAGCTTTTTCAGCCTCTACTTTGTTTTCAGAATTTTTAGCCTCTAAATCTTTTTGTATAGCAGCAAATTTTTCTACGTTCTCTTTAGTTGCTCTAATAGCGAATTCCTGTGGAACTAAATAATTACGACCATAACCATTTGCTACAGTAACTGTTTCTCCGACTTGGCCCAATTTTCTAACAGGCTTAACTAAAATAACTTGCATAATTTTAATACATTAAGGTTAATAAATTTATTTAAAATTACAACTAGAACTACTTACGCAAAAATACGAAAGGCAAAAGTGCAATAACTCTGCTATGTTTAATAGCCTTTTTCAAAGATCTTTGATGCTTAGCGCAAACATTAGTAATTCTACTAGGCAACATCCTGCCGCCTTCAGAAATAAATTGCTCTAAAAGACCTGGATTTTTATAATCTATAGCAGGGGCCGAAGATGAGCACAACGGACAACCTTTACTCTTCTTGAAAAACATCTTTGTGCCGTTTTTATCGCCAGCTGCTGCTTTCATTGGTTCTGAATTATATTCTTTAGCCATTAACTCTAATCTTTTTTATTGTTAGTATCTTTAGATGTGCGCGGTGAGGACTTATTGGTTGTAACATCAACGGTTTCTTCGCCATCCGAACTTTTTGCTTTTAATATAGGCGAAGGATCTTTACTGATTTCATCCACCCTAACTAATGAAGAACGAATTACGCTTTCACTAAGTTTCAATTTTCTATCCATTTCTGCGAGCAAAACATTATTTGCCTCGATTCCCATGAAATAGTAATGTCCTTTTTTGTTATTCTCAATTTCATATGCAAGTTGTTTTAAACCCCAATATTCAGTTTTAATAACCGTACCATCGTGGTCTTTAACTATCTGTGCAAAATCATTCGCAAGCTTGTCTACCTCTGTAGAAGAAACATCTTGACGGATGATGATAATGGATTCATAAAATGCCATATAAAGCGTCTCCAATTAATAAGTGCTTTTAAAAATTATGGCCATTTATACCAATTTAAACTACGTTGTTCAAGCATTATCTTCTCAAAAATACAAAATATGTCCTTAAATAGCCATAAATATATAAAAAAATCACTTTATTAATTGTGTTTTACTTGGTTGTAAACTATGAAAGAACTATAATACCTTTATCTTAAAGAATAATTTAAAACCAGAGAGTATCCAAGTGTCAGATAAATTACCTCCCAAAATTTTAGTCATTGAACCAGACGAAGCCTTAAATGCAAATTTATGCAATGCTATAGAGCGCTATTGGTTTGATGTAACGCGCGCGCGTAGTGCAGAGACTGCAATTCGTGCAGCAGAAGTAAATCCACCAAATGTAGCGATCATAAGTTCTAGGGTTCCAGACAACTCTGCTAATGAAATAGCAGTGCAGCTGCGAAAAATGCAACACATGAGAGACTTGCCAATATTGTTTCTTATGGAACAAAGTGAGATTGCGCACAGCTCTCTTAGTGAGAATGATTATTCAGAATCTTTAGTTAGACCTTTTACTCCAAATGAACTAATGACTACTATCAGGTCTTTGCTGCGACAATCAAAACCTACATTCCAAGATAAAGTTATAAAATATAATGATATCAGTATGGATTTATCTACCTATAGGGTTTATAGAAGTATAAAACAAGTGCACTTAGGTCCTACTGAATTTAAAATTTTACAATTATTTGTACAACAACCAAAGAATATATACTCTCGGCGTCAAATTATTGATTACGTTTGGGGAACTGATAAAGACATAGCGCACCGTACAATTGACGTGCACGTCAATAGAATTAGAACTTTAATGAAACTTGAGACAGATCAATACCCATTAATCAAAACTATAAGATCAGCTGGATATTGCTTAGATTAAATTTTTATCGCTATATTTAATTAGCATAAATTCCTTTTAATTAAATATAGCTTTTAAAGCACAGCATTTATAGATTGTTTTTTACTTGATATTAGTGCCTTCAAACACTAATATACGATTTTTCTTACACTAAATTTGGAGTTCTTTTTGTTATTAGAAAGAAAATTAGAATCAAAGCTAGTTATCAAAAGGTTGTTACGAGAACACGTATCCCCATATAAAGGTAAAGTGATAGTTGCTATATTATTTATGGTATTATCAGCTTTATGTGCAGCCACGATTGTATGGCTAGTGCAGCCAGCAATCGATAAGGTTTTTATGACGCATGACCGTGAAATGCTTCTACTGATCCCCTTAGCAATACTAGCTGCGCATACTATCAAAGGTATCGCTGAATATTTTCAAAGTTATATAATTAAGTATATAGGACAACAAATACTAACTAATATGCAGATGCGTATGTACGAGCATTTATTATCTGCTGACTTCCTGTTTTTACAATCGCAATCTTCTGGTCGTTTAATTTCACGCTTTACTAATGACATTGTTCTTATGCGCGGCGCTGTATCTAATATGCTAGTTGGATGCGCTAAACACTTTTTGTCTGTATTATTTCTGATAATAATAATGTTTAGCCTTGAACCGTTTTTATCTGCATTTGTATTTTTTGCCTTTCCATTCGCAATTTATCCAGTACAAAAATTAGGCAGAAGAATGCGTGCCGTTACCGGCGAAGCGCAGGAAGAGCTAAGTAATTTTACTTCTCGTTTAGATGAGACGTTCTTTTCTATCAAGATCATAAAATCATTCTGTACAGAAAAAGTAGAAGCCAAGAGAGCAAAAAAAATTACCGACAACATATTAGGTTTTTATAAAAAAGCCGCAAAGTTTGACTCTCTGACCTCCCCTATTATGGAAATATTAAGTGGCGTAGCCGTAGCTTGCGTATTATGGTATGGTGGGTTCTCTGTAATAGAAGGCAACATGACCACGGGAGCATTATTCGCCTTTATTACGGCCTTTGTTTCTGCTTATAGGCCATTTAAAAGCTTAGTGGCATTAAATGTCAATTTGCAAGAAGGCCTAGCTGCTGCAAATCGTGTATTCAATATACTAGATTTAAAGCCGACAATCCATGATGTACAAAATCCTACTAAACCAAAATGGTTACACCCCGAAATAGAATTTAAAAAAGTAGGGCTACAATTTGATAATAACAAAACTGCTATTACTTCTCTTGATGTAAAAATTTCAGCTGGACAAACATTTGCCTTTGTTGGCAGATCAGGCAGCGGCAAAACAACAGCAGCAAATTTATTAGTGCGTTTTTTTGATCCGACTACAGGTGAAATTAATATTAACGGTGAGAATATTAAAAATATATCCTTGCAGCATCTACGTAGCCAAATTGCCATGGTAACTCAGGACACTATGCTTTTCGACGCCACTGTGTCTGAAAATATTGCATATGGTGCTAAAAAAGCCTCACAGGAAGATGTAGTCGCGGCCGCAAAGGCTGCGGATGCACATGAATTCATAAGCTCACTACCTCAAGGCTATGAAACTGTCATTGGCGTATTTGGGTCTACCTTATCTGGCGGACAAAAACAAAGATTGTCTATTGCCAGGGCTTTCCTAAAAGATGCTCCAATCTTATTATTAGATGAAGCTACTAGTGCTTTAGACCAACGCTCTGAACAATCAATAGTCAATGCTATTACAAAGTTAAGAAAGGGCCGTACTACTCTAATTATCACTCATAGACTCAGTAGCATCACTGACGCTGATCAAATAGTTGTAATGAAACAAGGACGGGCTGTAGAGCAAGGAACTCATATTGAATTATTACACCTAAAAAAAGAATATTATAAGTTATATAATAAGGAATTGAAAGAAACCACTAACTCTGTATAATACGATATATAAATTCATAATGAGGAAATAATGTTTATAGAAAATGCACTTGCTGACACTGATACAATAACGATTCAAGATTCCACAACAGAATCACCAGCACCTGCGCCGATAGAATCTGGCTGGACAAGTTTAGTGCCAATGGTATTAATTTTTGTAGTATTTTATTTCTTACTTATTAGACCACAAGAAAAAAAGCGTCGCCAACAAGCTCAGTTAGTCTCTGGTGTAAAGAAAGGCGAAGAAATACTTACAAATACTGGTTTGTTTGGCAAAGTAATCCAAATAAATGATAGTGATAATACTATTATGGTACAAGTTGCCAAAGATGTTGAAGTGAAAATGCTTAAAAATTCTATTGCCGATATAATCAGTAGAACTAACAAAGAAACTGCTAAAGATGTTAAGCCGGACACTACTAAAAAGGAAAAAGTATCAACAACAAAAGTTAAAAAGAAATAGTTAAATTATTTGGTTTAAATTAGAGAGTAGGCTGTGCATCAAATATCAAAGTGGAAAATTATTACTTCTATTTTATTTACAATAATCGCTTCGATTTATGTACTGCCTAACTTTATGGATGATAGCCCAGAATGGCTACCAGGAGACAAAGTAAATTTAGGACTTGATCTACGCGGTGGATCGCATTTACTTCTAAGTGTTGACTTCGATAGTTATATGGATGATGTTAGTAATTCAGTTGCTGAAAGTTTCAGAAAATATGCTCGTGAAGATAAAATTGGCTACAGAAATCTAAGGATCTCTAAAAATAATGTAAAATTTGAACTTCGCTCAAAAGAGGATTTTAAATCCTTAAAAAAAATAGCCAGAAATATTGACCCTAATTTATCCGTAGCTAAAGAAGGCGAAACTTCTATTACTCTTTTTTATAACGAGTACTCAATAAATCAGCTACAAGACAAGGTCATTGATCAGTCTATTGAAATTATTCGCATGCGTGTTGACAGTACTGGAACCAAAGAGCCGACCATCCAACGCCAAGGTGTCAAAGATATCTTACTACAAGTACCAGGCGAAGAAAATCCGTCTGAGTTAAAACGAATCCTAGGTAAAACAGCCAAACTTACTTTCCACTTAGTGGATGAAACAGCTAATCTTGAACGCGCTAGAAATGGGCACGTGCCACCTGGATCAAAAGTAGTTAAATCTGAAGATGGCGCCTCTGATATAATGGTTATCAAAAATAAAGTAATAGTCAGTGGAGATCAGCTTAATAATGCACAAGCTCAATTCCAAGAAGCTCAGCCTGTAGTACATTTCTCGTTTAATCATTTAGGCGCGAAAAAATTTGCTGAAGCAACATCTAATAATCGTGGTAAACGTTTGGCAGTTGTACTTGATGGTGCTGTATTGAGCGCGCCTGTGATCAATGGCCCAATACTTGGCGGAGATGGTGTCATCTCCGGTAGTTTTACTGTTGAATCTGCGACCGAACTTGCATTAGTGCTGCGCGCTGGTGCACTACCTGCGCAATTAAAGATCATTGAAGAAAGAAGCATAGGGCCAAATCTGGGCGCTGATTCAATTGAATCAGGAAAACTAGCAGCTTTAGTTGGCTTTCTATTTGTTGTGGTATTCATGATGCTTTCATATGGAATATTGGGCATCTTTGCTAATATCACCTTAATGATTGCACTACTATATATATTAGCATTACTATCAATGCTGCAAGCCACTCTTACTCTACCAGGTATTGCTGGTATAATCCTCACTATTGGTATGGCGGTAGATGCTAATGTATTGATTTATGAACGCATTCGAGAAGAGCTTGATAAAGGTTGTTCTAATTTATATGCTGTTAAAGTAGGGTTTGATTCAGCATTTGCTACTATTACAGATTCAAACGTTACAACATTAATTGCAGCTTTCTTGTTATATAGTTTTGGCGTTGGGGCTATTAAGGGATTTGCCGTAACTCTAACTATTGGTATCCTTGCTTCAATGTATACCGCCTTGGTGATTACGAAATTAATGATCGATTTATGGTTAAAATATTTCAAACCTAAAAGCATGGGGCTATAGTAAATCCATCTTGACTAAGTTTAACAAATTTATTAAACTTACGCGCATTTAAAATAACTATGCAAGAGCATCTTATTATATTTAGATTACTATACTCTATAGATCTAGCTATTATCCGAGGATAAATTCAAATGAAAATTGACGAAAAAAACAAATTTATTTCTATATTAATATGGTCATGCATAACCTTGTTCTATTGTTATCAATATATTTTAAGACCATTACCAAATATAATAATGCCAGAAATACTGGGTAAATATGGCATTGGTGCAGCTGAATTTGGTTCATTCGCAGGCATTTATTATATAGGATATATTGTAGTGCATATTCCAGTTGGGATATTGCTAAGCCGTTTTGGTGCTAAAAAAATCATTCCTATTTGTATAGGCTGCACTGCTATCGGTCTGGCGCCAATGATTTATTGTGATGCTTGGTGGACGGTAGTTGTGGGCCGAATTTTTACAGGTATTGGTTCATCTGCTGCTATCGTGGGTGCGCTACAAATATTTCGTATTTTGTACCCAACCAAATTTGCAATGATGCTTGGTATAATGGTTTCTCTTGGCTTAATTACAGCCGTATATGCAAGCACTCCTATGTCTGGAATTATTACATCTATCGGCATGAATTCAACGATTAGTATTTTATTATATGCTGGAATTATTTTAGCTATACTAACTTATTTTTTATTGCCAGAATCAGTATCAGAAGTTTCTCATAGCAATATTGGGACTGACATAAAAGCTATTATTTGTAACTATAAATTACTATTTGCTAGTATATTTGCTGGTTTGATGGTGGGACCATTAGAGGGTTTTGCTGATGCATGGGGCAGCGCCTTCATGATAAGCGTTTATGGACTAGAAAAAACAATGGCTGATTCCATTACCCTATCTGTATTTTTAGGTATGTGTGCAGGTTGCCTTATTTTACCTTATATAGCTGATAAAACCAGATGGTACTTTGGTGTAACAATTTTCTCTGGCATCGTAATGATACTTTGCTTTATCTATATATTAAGCGGAAATGCGACTGTAGATTCTTTATATTACACATGTGTGATCACTGGTATATTTTGTGCTTATCAGGTAGTAATCATAGCAAGAATAGCTACCTTTGTCTCAGAAGAGCGTAGTGGTATGGCGGCTGCGGTGGCTAATATGATCATCATGACTTTTGGCTGGATATTCCATAATTCGATCGGCATGACTCTTGATAAATTATGGGATGGAACCATGGTGAATGGCATAAAATCCTATAGCGCAGAGGCTTTTATTTCTAGTATTTCAATAATACCAACTGCCTCAACTCTGGCTATTATTGGACTTGCTCTTATGTCCATGGCCAATATTGTACATGCACGCTTATTAAATCGCAGTTCATAAATTATATATGTAGGTCTCCAATTTTTTGGCCTACATAAGGACGCTTGACAAACTATATAATTAATGAGATTTTAACTGCACATTAATCCTATTTACAATTGCGTTCCTAATGTTAAAATTACTCATTACTTTCATTTTAATTAACATAATATCATTTATTAGCTTGGCTAATAAAGATCTATCTGTAGCTATTGAACAAAAGATTAATCAGCTCGACCCTAATTTAAATATTGGTATTAAAATCACTAATTTAGATGAAGACCGAGTGATATTCGAAAAAAATGCTGACCGTTACTTTATCCCAGCTAGTACATTGAAATTTATTACCATCGTTTCGCTCATTGAACATTTTGGGCCAAACTATAAATTTACTAATAAAGTCTTTAATATAGGAAAAGATTATTATCTAGACATACATGATCCAGAATTTAATAATTATGAGTTAGATTCCATGATCACAACTATTATAAAACATACAGGACAAGTCATTAAGGGGAATATTTATATTTCTAATAAAAACTTTACAGTTCCAGCTATTATGCGAGGCAAAACATATGGCGATACTATATATTGCAATAGCGGGCCAATTACCAAGGTACATATCAATAAAAACTGTAGCAAATTAAATGTAGAACCTTCTCAAATTGGACAAAAAATTAAAGTCACAGTACCAAATAATTTTCCTTATATAGTTGAAAACAAAGCTATTACTGTTGGAAAAAATAGCCTCGATAGATTGCATGTACACATTCAAGATAAACAATTCATTATCAACGGAACACTTAGCACAAGCACTGGTAAAATTGTTATTGGAGGCGTAGCTAATGATAATTTACAGCAACTTAAACATTATCTTAAGAAACGCTTGGTTAAGCATGGTGTTAAACTAAATGGCAAAATTTTATATGGAAGCATAAACTCCAATGCTCAAGAAATAGCTTCTTTTCCCAAAAATATAGAAAAACTAGCCTCTATAGCTCTAAAAAAATCAGATAATTTTATAACAGACTATTTGTTAGCTGAGTTTGCAACTCAAAAAAACCAGCATGAATGGAGGCGTGCTACGGCTAGCTTAAAACACCTGATAAAAAAAGAATTTAATGTTGACCTAGAAAAATCGCTAATACAAGATGGTTCTGGTATTTCTAGGCTTAATTTAATCACGGTTAACCAGCATAGTAATTTTCTAAAAAGAGTTTCTAAAAAACAAAATTTTGAAACGATTAAAACTTTGATGGTACAACCAGGAAAAGAAGGCACCCTAGAAAAACGCTTCAAAGATATACCAAGACTATATGCAAAAACTGGTACGCTTAGCAATGTCTCTAATATAATTGGATATTTCTATGATCAAAATGATGCACTGCATAGCTTCGTTATTATGGCTAACAATTTCTACGGCAACAGCACCACCTACCGACAATTAGAGGAAGATATTATAAAACTAGCCGTTGGTGTCAGACAATAATTAATTAACTATTCTTGTTAGACTAATTCATCAAAACCAATCTCCTAGGCCTAAAAAACCTATTTAACTACTTTGTGATACACTGTACACAACAACACAGTGTCTATAGATACCAAGAGTATGGAATGCTTATGCATCGTTATACGATAACATATCCATTTCTATGCTGATTAAATCTTCTGGTGTCGTTGCGTGATACCAGCGCACATTTTTTGCCCTTAAGCCAATTACTTTTTGGCTATTTAAATAATATTCCCGCAGGGAGAATATTCTAAGCGGATGTTTTGCTACTTTTTTAGGTTTTAAAATTTGTAGACCTGCATACATATATTCGTAATTTTCTGTTTTGTCTGGTCTATGTAATTTACCTTCAGTATCTAGATCAAAATCACCATGTCCAGCATAACCAACTGCATTATCATATGGTTGCATCAATAATAAAAAATCCATTTCATCTGCGTTCCACTTCTTTTCCATTTCCTTAAAAAGATTGCTCTTAGACTGAAGGACGATATCAGTATTTAGAGTAAATATTGGTTTATCTCCTAATATTTCTATAGCATTTTTTATTGCTCCACCTGTTTCTAATAATTCATCTTCATAGATAACTATTATCTCAGGGAAATCTGGATTTTTCTCTTTAAATTCTTCGATAGATTCTACAATTTTTTCATGTAAATAGTGAGTATTAATTACCACTTTTTTAAAAGAATATGATTTACACAATTCAAGAGCATGATGTAAAATTGGCTTACCCAAAATAGGAATCAATGTTTTAGGACTATTTTCCGTTAAATGTCGCATGCGATTTCCAAAACCAGCGGCAAATAGCATTATTGTATCAATCATACTCTACTTCCTAATTTGTCTAACCAATCTTTTAATGGAGAGAGTGCTATATATGATAAATCATATTCTAAGTATTTAAGCACTCTAGGGATATATTGTAAATAACTATCATCATGATCCCTTATAGCTTTACGCGCAAATACTCCTAAAATTCTACTATTTCTTTGCGCTCCTAGAATATGATAATTTAACAAAACAGGCTCTATATCTATTTCCTTCTTTTGAGAAAAATATTCTATATACCGTAAAGCATCTGTACGCTGGACTTGTATTCTTGCATCTTCTAATACCGATACTAAATCATAAATAGGTGAACCAGTTAAAGAATCTTGAAAATCTAATAGTCCTAATTTTTTTATTGATTTACGCTCCTCTAAATACATCATATTTTCTACATGGTAATCGCGTAATACAATACTACTTGGCATTGGTGCTTGAGATTCTAATATATTTTGCCAAATTTCCATAAACTCTTCAAGTTCATGCATATGAATTTCCCGGCCATAGGCGTGAGGTATATACCAATCAACAAATAATTTAAGCTCTGATAATAATAATTCATTATCATAAATTACCAAACCAGATGGCACTTCCTTAGACTGCAACAAAACCAACAAATCAATAATTAAATGATATATTATCTGATGTTCAGAAGCTTCTTGACCAGCTCCACCTAAAAGGTAACTTTTCACACTTAAAGAACCAAAATCTTCTAGGATTAAAAAACCTTGTTCAACATCCTTATGAATAATTTGGGGAGCAGAAAATTCATTTTTTTGCAGATAAACCGCGACATCTACAAATGCCTGCACACTGCAATAAGTAGGTGGGCAATCCATAACTACATAGGTTTTACCTTGAAAAGATATTCTATAATAGCTACGTTGCCCAGCATCGCCTAATATAGACTCTAAAGAGCTACTAGCCTGCGGAAAATATTTATCAACAAACTGCTTTAAACGAGATTCTCTTTCAGCAGCAAGGAGCGAAACCACGACTAAACAGCTATACGTTTTTTAGAAGCACTAGCAACCTTACTAGGCTTCTTAGCTTTGATAGTTGCCGCTTCTCCATTCTCGATAACCCCTCGATTGTAAGTAATTTGCTTATTCTCTAAATCTGAAAAATTATACATATCTTCGAGTAACAAATCCTCAAGGATTGATCTTAGCCCTCTAGCTCCAGTGTGCCTTTTTAAAGCTTTTTCCGCTACCGCTTCTAAGGCATCGTCTGTAAAGTTTAATTCCGCATCATTAAGCGCAAAAAGCTTTTTATATTGCTTAACAATAGCATTTTTAGGCTCAGTTAGAATATTAATCAACGCTGCTTTATCTAGCTCTTTTAATGTAGCTACTACTGGTATACGACCTATAAATTCTGGGATCATACCAAACTTAATTATATCTTCTACCTGCAAATCTTTTAAAATATCGCTATGACGTATTTCTTCTTTTGACTTTACATTAGCTGCAAAACCGATCGAACTTTTATCGCTTCTAGCTGAGATAATACCTTCAATACCCATAAAAGCACCACCGCATATAAATAATATATTTGATGTATCAATTTGAATAAAATCTTGCTGAGGATGTTTTCTTCCTCCTTGTGGCGGTACATACGCAACTGTACCCTCCATGATTTTGAGCAATGCTTGCTGCACACCTTCTCCAGAAACATCACGAGTAATTGATACATTTTCGGATTTTTTAGCAATCTTATCGATTTCATCGATATAAATAATACCTTTCTGCGCTTTCTCAACATTAAACTCAGCAGCTTGCAATAAACGTAGTAAAATATTTTCTACATCTTCACCAACATATCCGGCTTCTGTTAAAGTCGTTGCATCGGCCATGGTAAATGGCACATCAAGAATTTTTGCAAGAGTCTGTGCGAGTAATGTCTTACCTGAACCAGTTGAACCTATCAACATAATATTAGATTTCGCTAACTCTACATCATCTGTCTGAGAAGAAGCTATATCTTCCAAGCGTTTATAGTGATTATACACCGCAACTGACAGCACTCTTTTTGCACGATCTTGACCAATCACGTGATCGTCTAAGATGCTACAAATATCCTTAGGTTTAGGAATTAAAGAAACCATTTCTTCAGTTTTTTCATTGGCTTCTTCTTTAATAATATCTAAGCAAATTTCTATACATTCATCGCAAATGAACACTGTTGGTCCAGCTATCAATTTTTTTACTTCAAACTGATTCTTACCACAAAATGAACAATGTAGTGATTTTTTATCAGACTCTTCTGCCATTATCTAATCCTAATTTAATAACTATATATTTGTTTTTATCAGCTATTTAACAAAAAGTAAAACCCTACTTCTTTACTAAAATTAAATCTCTGCTTTGAATGATTTTATCCACCAAGCCAAAATCTTTAGCTTCTTCTGGTGACATAAAATTATCTCTTTCCATATTTTTTGCTACTTGTGCCACAGTCTTACCACTATGTTTTGCATATATTTCATGCAGTAAAGCTTTCACTTTCATAGTTTCTCTTGCGTGAATTTCAATGTCTGTTGCTTGACCTCTGTAGCCACCAAGGGGTTGATGTATCATCACTCTACTATTAGGCAACGCGTAACGCATACCTTTTTCCCCAGCTAATAAAATAGTTGCACCCATTGAACAAGCTTGACCTATACATAATGTAGCAATTTTAGGCTTTATATATTGCATAGTATCGTAAATCGCCAATCCTGAGCTTACAACGCCTCCAGGAGAATTAATATACATATATATTTCCTTCTCTGGATTATCAGCTTCTAAAAATAGTAATTGTGCAACAATTACGTTAGCCATTTGATCTTCAAATTCACCGCACACAAAGACTATTCTTTCTTTTAAAAGGCGTGAATAAATATCATAGGACCTTTCGCCTTTTGAAGTTTGTTCTACAACGATTGGTACGTATGCCATATTTCTCTCTCTAATTTGCAATATTCAATATAATTTTAAAGTTTACCAGCTTTATCAAGCTCTAGAAGATTTTGATATCCTCCAATGAACTCATCATTCACAAATACATAAGGCACAGTATTTTGTCCAGTTTGACTAACTAATTTTATAATCAAGTCTTTATTATTTGTCAATTCGACTACTTCATAAGGAATCCCTCTACTATGAAGTAAAGCTTTTGCCTTATCGCAATAGCCGCATCCATTTTTAGAATAAAGCATAACCTTTATATCAGTTCTCAAAGGCTTCTCTGCGTCCGTTGAATAGTAATTAGCATATAGCCTAGCTCCAGCTAAAACAACTAATAGTATAGCAATAACTATAAATGTTTTATTTATCACCTTTTCACTCATATAAAATCCTTTTTAAAAATTCAAGTTCCAAGCCTAACATGAAATAATACGAAACTCATACCACAAAGTATACATAAAATAGAGGCTAATTTATTTATAACGCGTGTTTTAGTATAAAATCATAATCAGCTGCTGTTATACTTAAAAAAAAACGGGGAGAATTATAAACATGCTTTCAAATAATTTAGAACATACTCTAAGAGAGGCTCTATCAATAGCTACGGAAAGAAAACATGAATATGCGACCTATGAACATTTGTTGCTAGCACTTATCTACGATGAAGATGCTCAAAAAGCTTTAATTGAAAATGGTGTAGCCATAGAGTTATTAACTACTAGACTCAAGAACTATCTTGAACATGATTTGATTGATCTAGTTGATGAAAACTCAAAAGAAGCGAAGTCAACAGCTGGTTTTCAACGCATAATTCAACGTGCTGCACTACATAGCCAAGCTAATGGACAAAGAGCTATAACAGGAGTGCACGTGCTTGCAGAATTTTTCTTCGAGCATGAAGCCTATGCTCTATTATGTTTAAAAGAATCTAATTTAAACCGTCATGATATACTAACTTATATAAAAAATCTTGATCAACCTCCCCCTCCCCTTGCTTCTAACAACGATATTGCGCAAATATCTTTAATTGAAAACGCAACGAAAAATAAACAACCTAAAGTTAATGTCAAGCCCTCAACAATATCCGAACAAACAGACGAACAAAGCGATTTAGAGAAATACTGTGTAAATTTGAACGAACGAGCCGATACAGATGCTATAGATTGTTTGATTGGCAGACAAACTGAAATTCAACGCACCATTGAAATTTTGTGTCGTAGAAAAAAAAACAACGCTATTTTAATTGGTGAACCAGGTGTAGGTAAAACTGCAATTGCCGAGGGGATGGCTATTAGAATAGTCAAAAAAGATGTCCCCGAGCTCTTAAAAGATGCTGTAATTTACTCGTTAGATATAGGCAGTTTAATAGCTGGCACAAAATTTCGTGGTGATTTTGAAGAAAGAATAAAAAATTTATTAGAGTTGTTGAAAAAAAACAAGAATGCAATTTTATTCATTGATGAAATACACACTATCATAGGAGCTGGTTCAACTACGACAGGCGCTTTAGATGCAAGCAACCTTCTTAAACCAGCGCTAGCTAAAGGTGAATTACGTTGCATTGGATCTACAACCTTCAAAGAATATACAAATCATTTTGAAAAAGATGCCGCTCTCGTGCGTCGTTTTCAAAAAATAGTTGTAACAGAACCAGATGAGGAAGCATCGCTTGCTATACTGCAAGGCCTTAAAGGATATTACGAAGAACATCACAATGTTACTTATACAGACGCGGCGTTAAAAGCTGCTGTACACTTGTCAGCACGTTATATTAATGACCGTCACTTGCCAGATAAGGCTATTGACCTTATCGATGAAGCTGGTTCTAGAAGCACTATCATAAACACTAAAAAACAAAAACTTACTATCACTGACAAAGATATTGAAAAATTATTATCTAGCCTTTTAAACATTCCACAAATTAATATAGAATCAAATGAAATAGCGCAGCTAAAAGCACTCGATAGTAATTTACAAAAATGCATCTTTGGGCAAGATGAAGCTATAGAAAGCCTTTGCGCTAGTATTAAACTCTCACGCGCTGGTCTGCGCAAAGGTAATAGACCTACTGGTTGCTACCTATTTGCAGGCCCTACTGGCGTTGGAAAAACTGAACTTGCTAAGCAATTAGCTACATTCTGCAACATGAAGCTGCTTAAATTTGATATGTCTGAATTTTCTGAACCTAGTTCATTATCAAAGCTTCTGGGAAGTGCCCCAGGATATGTAGGCTTTGATCAAGGTGGTATGCTCTCTTCAGAAGTTAACAAATATCCATATTCCGTGGTTTTATTTGACGAAATAGAAAAAGCTCACCCAGAAATTTTCAATTTACTATTACAAATAATGGATGAAGGTACACTGACCGATAGCACTGGTAAAAATATCAACTTTACTCATACTATGGTAATTTTAACTACCAATGTGGTGGCAGAAAAAGAAAAGGCGGCAATTGGATTTAATGAGAATAATAAGGAAGATAAAGTAATTATCAACATGGATGCGATCAATGAAACATTCAGTCCAGAATTTCGTAGCAGGCTTGATAACATCATATTATTCAATCCAATAGATGGTATCGTAGATAAAATCGTCTCTAAAAATCTAAAAGAATTAGGAGCGCAGCTTGCAGATAAGAAAGTGCGCCTTACCGTTACGCCAGCTGTAAAGAAATATTTTACAGAGAATTGTTTTGATAGCAAGGATGGTGCTAGAAAGTTAGATCGAGTGATTGATAGTAAAATCAAACAAGCAATTGCAAATGAAATTTTATTTGGAAAATTAAAAAATGGTGGTACAGCAAATGTTGATTTCTCTAAAAAAACACAAGAAATAACCTTTAAATTCACAGGGGTAAAAAAGCTTTTGAAAAAACAGCTAGAGCCTAGTTGAGCTTTTTCCAAAATTCTCCTTGACAATATACGTACGTAGCTGCTATTTTTACGTGCAAAATGTCTAATTAATAGAAGAACTACTGTGAAAACTTATTCTGCAAAGCCGTCTGAAATCGAAAAGAAATGGTTGATTATTGATGCTAAAGACATCGTCCTTGGGCGTCTTGCAAGCCAAGTAGCTTTGCTACTTCGTGGCAAACACAAGCCAATGTTCACTCCACACATGGACTGTGGTGATCATGTGGTAATCATCAATGCACAACAGGTACATTTATCTGGTAAAAAAGGTGATAAAAAAGATGGTAAGTTTTACTATCGTCACACTGGTTTCCCAGGTGGAATTAAAGAAACTACTGCTGGTAAAATCCTACTTGGTAACTACCCGGAAAGAGTTGTACAAATGGCAGTTAATAGAATGATCAGTAGAAACAAGCTAGGACGTAAACAATTCAGCAACTTACACGTATATGCTGGATCAGAGCACCCACACACGGCTCAACAGCCTATGACTTTTGATATTGCAGAAAAAAACCCTAAAAATAAGAAGTAATATAATGGAAGTACCAACACTTAAAGGATTAGAACTAAATAGCAAAGTCTCTGCTGCCACTATAACAAAAGCATCAGAAGCTCCTAAAATTATTCAATGCAAGTCTAAAAAATCTACACCAAACGGTGGTGGTTATGGTACTGGCAAAAGAAAAGATGCTGTAGCAAGAGTATGGGTTAAACCCGGAAAAGGAACGATCACAATAAATAAAAAAGATCTTTCTAAATATTTTGCTCGTGAGTCATATAGAACATCTATTTTAAGAGTTTTTGCAGACACAAATACTACCGGTCAATTTGATGTTATTTGTACTACAAAAGGTGGTGGAACAACTGGACAAGCCGGTGCTATTATCCACGGAATAGCAAGAGCACTAGATTGTATTTCTGAAGATCACCATGTGATATTACGTAAAAATGGTTTCTTGACAAGAGATTCAAGAACTGTTGAACGTAAAAAATATGGTAGACGTAAAGCGCGTAAGAAAGTACAATTCTCTAAACGTTAATACTAAGGCCTGGTCATTACTATTTTGTTTTGACCAGGCTATCTGTCTATGGCGGGGTAGCTCAGCTGGTTAGAGCAGCGGAATCATAATCCGCGTGTCGGGGGTTCAAGTCCCTCTCTCGCTACCATACATTATTATGGCTGTTTTATTAATACAAACGAAATAAATAAGCATCAATTCCTGGTTTTCACCAATATTCTTTAGTTTCAACACACTTTTATATGCTAATATTCAGTATATAAATAAATAATGATAACTCTTAATGAAGTTAAATAATAAATTTTTGCTCAAGGTGCTAATCTTTGGACTTATCCTATTAGTTGCTTCTAAGATACTACAGTTATTCAAAGAACAAAATACCATTATTAATACTGGCCTAATTCTACAAGTGCTATTTTTTGTTGCTTTGATTTTATTTCTTGTACGTGGATATTTCGCAAGAAGAAATGAGAATAAATCTGGATCCATTACAAATATACTATTATGGCTAATGATATTTGTAATGTTAATTACAGGCTATGCCTTTCGATTTGAATTAGAATCTTTCAAAGAACGAATTCTAGCTGTTATTATACCATCTTATAGCTGGACAAACGAACAAGGAGAGTTAGTAATTGCTCGGAATAGAGATGGGCATTTTTATCTAAATGCCACAACTATAGACGGTCATAAAATTAAATTCTTAATCGATACTGGTGCTAGCGATATTGCTCTTACGAAGCATGATGCAATCAAACTAGGCTTCAATCTTTCTAACCTGAAATATACTAGGCAATACAACACTGCAAATGGCATTAGTGCTGCAGCACCAGTGCGCATTAAACAATTAACTGTTGGCGATAAGACTTTTTATAATTTAGAAGCTCATATAACGCATGGTGGATTAGATATATCATTATTAGGCATGAGCTTACTAAGAGAGTTTAAAGATTTTAAAATCACTAATGATTTATTAATACTGAGCTATTAAAAATTAAATTTATAAGATTTGTCATGATTATGTTAAACTATTCATGTAATAATTTTTTAACAAAACAAAGGTATACATTATGTCTAAAGCTGAATTTAACAATATACAAGAATCTATGGCTCAAGCCTCTACACAAATAATGGAACAAGCTGGGCAGACTATTATAGATCAAATAGAAGCCCTGATACCAACTGAGGAACAAAGGGAAAAAATAGCTAATGCTTTTGAAAGCACGGTTGAACAAACAGAGAAGCAAGGCGCAACAGATATTTCTGGCCTAAGCGATGCCGCAAAAAATGCTCTTGATGAACAGCTGAAAAAAATTCATATTATTCCAGAAGAGATGAGGAATAATATATCGAAGGCTGGCAACGGCTTAATAGACCAGATAAATGACCTGGCCATGGAGGCTATGGGGCATGCGAAATCAGCCGCTATGGAAGTTGGGTCTGATATAATGAAACAGGCTTTAATTGCATTAAAATCTACTTTTACAGAATTAAGCGCATTAGTCAAAGGGGAAAAAACTCCAGAACAAGCTTTAGATGGAATTAAAAATGCCTGGAAAGAAGCTGGTAAAGAAGTAATGCAATCTGCTGGAAAAGCAAAACAGTCTTTTGCTGAAAAATTCAGTAATAATAAAGATAAGGATGAAGTTATAAAAAAAGAAACTCCAGCCAAAAGCCACACTGAAAAAGTTCTGGCAAGCAAAGAGGAGCCAACGGCTTCTAGAGAAAGATAAATCTACTAAAGATAGGATAGAGGAACCTCTATCCTATCTTACAACATTCAGAAAAATCTAATCTTGGAAGGCGCGGATAAGGATTTTCTCCATCTTTATAACCTAAATTACATATAAAATTAATTTTATATCCACTTTCAGCGCAGAATTCTTTTTCAATAGCAGCCGCATCAAACCCAGACATTGGACCACAATCAAGCCCTTCACCTCTAGCTACCATCATAAAATATGCAGCTTGTAATGTAGAATTTCTATATGCTGTATCCAGAGCTACATCTTCAGACGAAGCAAAATATTCCTTTAACTGTGGTGCAACTGAATTAGTTTTATCCATCTGTTTATAAAATTTAGGATCAAAAGCAAACAAGGCGGTAACTGGTGCAGATTTAATTTTCTCTACATTACCTTCCATAACGCAGTTAAGAAGTTTTTCCTTAGCCTCAGACGTTTGTACAAATATAATCCTAATTGGACAAGAGTTTGCAGAGGTTGGTCCTAATTTCATAAGATCATAAATTTTATGCAAAGTCTTTTCATTTACCAATTTATCTAAAAATTTATAACAAGTTCTGTCTTGAAAAATTGATTCTAGAGTTCTCATACTATCTCCTATATGTTATTGTTGTTCTATCTTTAATTCCGATAAATTATGTCCTTTGACCGAAATCCCTTTATCTGAAAAAAACAGCTTAAAAGAAACGTTATTAGCGTCAGCTAATGTTGCTTTAGTTATAAGTATTTTTATGTAATCAATATAATGCTCTAAATTTTCTATTACTAAAATGTTCATAAAATCATGATAGTGCTCTAGAGACACGTCTAACTCTCCATATGGAGCACTAATTTTTGTTAGATTTATAAAACCACTCAAATCTAACGAAGCATTATCTAAACGTAATTTGGCTGTAGAAAAATTTAGTCTTCTATTAAACTCTAATTCCTCTTCTCTTGCTAAAGAATCATTATTAATTAAATAACTTAAATCCAGTAGCAAATGCGCTGTATTAGGTCTAGAATAGCTATTAGATGCGTTATAATTACCAATTAATTTTAGATGAGTTTTACCGACCTCCCCTTCTTGTTCTCTTGTAGATAGGAGGTGAATCTCTGAAAGATTAAAAAGATCTTTTTCATCTGAACTAACCTTCACAAAAGGTAGGTCAAAATTTACAGAAGTAACAAAATTTTCCCATAGAGAGTCTGATTTGAGAAAATAAATTGACTCCTTAAAAGATATATTAACTATTACACTCTGCTCGCTGAAGAACTTATACTCATGTATAAATGTATCTTGAATGTGGCTACAATTTATAGCTGTTCCAAAATCAAAAACCACATCTCGTAGCAGGTAATTAAATTTTATATTTAATGCAGGTAGAGCGATATCTCTTAAAGATTTTTGCTCTATAAGAGTAAGTTTAGGAGATATAAAATTCACCTGCCAACTAAATGGAAAACCTGATATTTTAGTATCCTGATAAGAAAATTTTATATTATCTGAACTTGCCTCCTCAACAATAAGAAGCAATTTATTTTTTATTAAATGCGCGCCTGCAAACCACATTACTATTAAGACGGCAATAGTAAGTAGAATAATTTTTCGAATCACTACAGACGACTATACATTTATGTTTCTTGTAGCTGATGGTAATATAATACGCATACCATCTAGCTCTTTTGTCAAAATAATTTGACAACCTAATCTTGAAGTATGAGTAAGACCAAAAGCTAAGTCAAGCATATCCTCTTCCGCCTCTTCTGGCTCTTCCAGAGTGTTGTATATTTTCTCTTCTAAAATCACATGACAAGTTGCGCATGCGAGTGAACCTTCGCATGCACCTTCAAGGTCTATATCATTGCTATGCGCTATTTCCAATATTGATAATCCAACTAAGGCTTCTACTTCTTTTTCTTGACCATCTTCAATGAAGATTACTTTGATTTTTTCTGCTGCCATTTCTCTATCACTAATTATTGTTTATCTCATCAATATGACGGCCTTTTAAATGCAAATGCACGCCCTTATCCAAATGCTTTTGAATAAATCCTTCTGCTATCTTATTTAGTACTGTCATTTTTAATAAGATTATATCACGATTATCTAAATTTATTACTTCTTGTAAAGAATTTATTGCGTTATCAAGCTCATCTCTTTCTTTTTTAGACAAAACATCAGGTGTTTCACTAACTGCTTTTTTCAGACCAATAATGACACTATCAGCATCTTCTTTGGTCTCGACTAGTAACCTTGCTATGTGATCTTGCTCTGCATTTGCAAAAGCTATTGTCAGAGCGGCGTTAATTTCTTCTTCGCTTAACCCATAACTAGGCTTTATTTCAATATTATGTATCCTACCAGTTTCTACTTCGCGGGCTGTTACAGACAAAATACCATTAGCATCAATAGTAAAAATAACTTCCACTTTTGCTCGTCCAGCTTTCATAGGGGGGATACCAATCATCTCAAAATTCGCTAATGAGCGGCAATCTTTTACCATTTCCCGCTCTCCTTGGACTACATGAAATTGCATACCAGTTTGGTTATCTGCATGTGTAGTAAATTCTTTCGTGATAGAAAATGGAATTGGCGTATTGCGCATAATTAATTTTTCAACAATACCACCATAAAGACCAAGACCTACTGATAAAGGCATGACATCAATTAACAAGGTATTGGACTTTGAAGATAAATTCTCAGCTTGTAATGCGGCGCCAAGTGCCACAATTTTATCTGGATCTAAATCAGTATAAATGGGAGTAGCAAAAATTTCTTTTAATCTAGATGCGATTAATGGCACTCTGGTCGATCCACCAACCAGGATAATCCCATCTAATTTAATAGTTTCAGCATCATGTAGTGTATCTTTGGCAATTTTAACTGTACGCTCGATAATAGGAGAGATGATGTCTTCATATTTATTCCTGGAAATAATATTACCATCAAAAATAACTTCCGATTTAAATGATAACTCTTCTTTTACTCCTTTAGCATGTGCTATTAAATCTGTACTAACCTTTAAACCACTTAGCTTAGATAAATATTCTGCCAATAACATATCTATATCATCACCGCCTAGCATATTATCGCCACCAGTTGCAACCACTTGCAGCACTCCTAATTGCATGTTTAAGATCGATACATCAAACGTTCCACCACCTAAATCATAAACAAGATAAGTACCTTCTGTATTATTTTGCAATCCATACGCGTAAGCTGCAGCCGTTGGCTCGGCAATAAGTCGTATCACTTCAAACCCAGCTAATTTAGCTGCAAATAAAACCTGTCCCCTGGCCGAATCATCAAAATATGCTGGCACTGAAACTACAGCTTTTTGTACAGAACTTCCTAAAGCTAATTCTGCATTAGATTTTAAAACCTTAAACACTTCAGCCGCCATTTCTGGCAAGCTAATTTCAGTGCCACGTAAAGATATTTTTGGAGTGGTCTCTCCTAAAACAAGCATATCCGACAAAGAAGATAAGGTAGTATTATTGATAATGTCTTCGGACGATTTTGCCAATAAACGTTTAACTGAACGGATTATGTTTTTAGAAGCATCAGTTTTTCCAACTGTTACTTTGCCATCTATAATATTTATTATAGATGGCAATAATTCTAAACCGCCAGACATTTTAATAATTTCAGCTTTATGATTATTTGATACCGCAATCAATGAATTTGTGGTACCAAAATCTATACCCACAACAATCTCATCGCTCTGCTCAGATTGATCAGAAGCGCCTGGTTCACTAATCTCTATTATTTGCATGCTTAATTTTTAAATCTATATTCTTGACTAAATTAGTAAGATACTTCAGGCGCAGTGTAATATCAAGAGCTTTAGTAATATTATTGTCTTCAAAACACTCAATTAATGCTTGTACCATTTGAGTTTTTTTAAGTATTTTATTATTTTTTAGGTGCTGCAAATCTATGACTTCATCTATTAAATCTAACTCTTCGTGCGCCTCTATTAGTTCTTCAAGTTCAAGAGCAGTTAACGCATCACGTAGTAGACGATCATCAAATTTTTGTCCCAATATTGTAAGCAAATATTCTGCACGCATATAATCATCTTTTAAAATCTTATATGCTTCGTTTAGTTGCATTGATATATCTAAATTTTCTATGCGCGTTAAATCAGAGCTGGCCCGATCAGGATGGTGCAAAGCTTGCTTTAATAGATATTGTTTTCTCAGTAAAGCAGGGTCAACATCATATCTTTTCTCTAAATTCAGTAATTCAAAATGATTCATACATTATCCTTTTGTATCTGATAGACTTGAAATAATACCTCGTAATGTTTGCAGTTCAGTGTGAGAAAAATTTTCAATTTTTGCGAACAAATTACGAATTTTTATACTCATTTGCTCCTTTTTATCTTCGGTTTTAAAAAAATCTCTATCTTCTAACTCTGCAAACAAATGTTGGTAAAAATACTCAAGTTCAGCTTTAGTTGCTAAAGTTTGTACATTATCTAAATCTACACGCAAATTTTTCTTCCCCTGAAATAATTCATAACAAATCACTGCTACAGAATGCGCTATATTTAGGGAACTAAAATTAACATCTGTATCAATAGTAATAATCTTATTGGCATAAGCAATTTCCTTGTTATTCAAACCACAATTTTCTCTACCAAACATTATACCTAATGATGCAACGTTGGGTAGGTCCATATATATATCTCGCGACAATATATAATTTTTATTCATATCTCTTGGAGCAGCCGTTGCAGCATACACATATTCTAAATCACTAATTGCATCTTGGATTGACTCATATATTTGGGCAGTATGAATTAAATCAATTGCACCCACAGACATGCTTTCAGCTTTTGCGTTGGGCCAACCATCCCTTGGGGACACAAGCCTTAAGTCACTAAGAGAAAAATTTTTCATAGCTCTGGCGACTGCACCAATATTTTCTCCCATCTGAGGTTCAACCAAGATTATAGCAATTTTAGGAGAAGAAACTAACATAGGATTACTTACCCTCTCTATCGATTAAAACTTCACCAGCAACTACATTATGAACCTGCCCGCTGGCTAATTGCAATCGTAGTGCGCCATCAAATCCAATATCTTTAAATATTCCAGAAATACGACTAGCTCCATCATCAACTGTTATTACTTTACGCAAATTATACGCGCGTTTTAGCCAATTTTTACGAGTCTGTACAAAGTTATTTTCCAATTTCCATTGTTTATATAATTTATCAAATTTATTTATCAACATAAATAAAAATTCATCTGATTGCTGAAATTGAATACCTTCATCAAACAATGAGGTTACTGCACGTCCTATATTAGTTGGGGCCTTCATTACATTAACGCCAAAACCAACTACTACATAATTTTTGTCTTTAAATTTTATTGATTCTAATAAAATACCTGCCACCTTTTTGCCACCAATCAACACATCATTGGGCCATTTTAACTTTATATCCAAGGCTAATTTATATTTAGCTGCAAAAGTAGCTATAGATTCATACATAGCATTTGCAATAACGAATGATAGTTGAGGGTGTCTTTTAGGATCAGCGTTGCTGACAAGTAATATACTAGCATGCAAATTACCTGATATAGAAACCCACTCACGTCCCTTTTGCCCTCTGCCGCCAGTTTGCTCACGTGATAAAATGACAAAATCTCCACTAACACCAGAACTAGCTAAAAGCAATGCCTCTGAATTTGTGCTGTCAATCGTTTCAAAGGTGAGTAAATTATAGTTTTCAAGCCAATTTAAATGCATGTTTGTATTAATTATTTACAGTATGTATGCCCGAGCAAAAGCAAAGAAAAACAAAGTGAATGAAACACTAATAACCGTTACTAAGAACAAACCTTTGTTAGTTGGAATAATTTTAATATCCTTGCTAGCATTCATAAAATACATATATTTTATTACTTTTAAATAATAAAAAGCAGCTATCACGCTAGTCAATACACCCAGCATAGCCAACATAATTTCTCCCTGCAAAATTGCATTGTAAAAAACATAATATTTAGCAAAGAATCCCGCTAATGGCGGTAATCCTATCATAGAAAACATAATAATTGCTATCGAGGCTGCAATAGTTTTACGTTCAGCTGCAACACCCTTTAAATCTTCAAATGTAGCCTCGTCACTTCTTGCACCAAACAGCGCTACTAAGCATGCGAAAAATCCAATTGCACCAATAACATATATGAGCATGTAAACAAAAGCTGCATAATTACCTTCTATAGAGTTCAAACAAACTCCAACCAATACATATCCAACGTTTAAAATACTACTATAGGCCATCAAACGTTTTAATGATTTTTGCATAATTGCTCCCAAGGCACCAACAAGCATTGAGATAATAGCTACAATCTTAATGAGATCTACAGAAATTGGGGTGTAATCACCAATAACTGCATCTAATACATGAATTAATACAACTAGCATTCCCAGCTTTTGGGCAACCGCGAAATAACTCACCGAAGCTATTGGCGCACCTTCGTAAACATCAGGCGCCCATACATGCAATGGCGCGGCTGAGAGCTTAAATAAAATAGCAGAAAGCATAAATACTGCCCCTATGACTAAACCAATATTAAACTCACCATTTAATGCAGATCTAATTTCTATATATTTTATACTTCCACTAAATCCGTATAAGAAAGAAATACCTAACAACATCAAACCGCTCATTAAAGCCCCTAGTACAAAATATTTTAAGCCAGCTTCTGAAGATTTTACCTGCTTTGTATTAAATGCAGCTAGTGCATAACCGGCCAATGCTTGCAACTCAAGACCACAAAATAATAAAATAAAATCACGTGCTGAAATAGAAATAAAAACTCCAAGTGTCGACAACAAAACCAATGTTACAAATTCCATTTTAAGATGCGTTTTACTAATCTTCATTAAATCGCGGTATATCAACAAACTCATCAAGGTTAACCCTAAGACGAATGCCTTAGCCTTAAATAATGAAATTGATGGTGATGTAGCAAAAGAATCAGAAAATCCAAGCTCATATTCTGGAATAAAATATAATAAATAATAAACTAAACCAAGCGCTAACATAGTAGTAACTACAGCGACTTTACGAGCTGATCCCTTGTAAAAAACACCTACTATCTGCATACACATAGCAAGTGCTGCCAACATAATCTCTGGTAATATTATAGCAAACTGATTTAACATATTATTTTTCTATTTTTAAAGAGCCCCATAAATTTCAGCTAAGTTCCTGGCAGGTATATTTATTGTTTCTAATATACCATTCGGTACTAAACCAATATATATTATCAAAAGCATTAATGGTATAAGCGCAGTTTTTTCATATGCTTTTAAATCGTCAAATTTAATGATTGATGCATCTGATGCTTCACCGAACATTACAGACTTATATAATTTTAACATATAGACTGCTCCCAAAATTACCCCAAAGGCACAGATAATACCAACCATTGGGTTTACCCCGAATACACCAACTATACTCAAAAATTCGCCAACAAAACCACTTAGACCAGGCAGGCCTACTGAACCAAGCATTGCAATCATAAAAAATGTTGCAAGCACTGGCATGCTAGCCGCTACTCCACCATATTTGGCAATTTCTTTAGTATGATGACGCTCATAAAGCATTCCTACAATTAAAAATAATGCAGATGAAATAACCCCGTGACTAATCATTTGGAAGACTGCTCCACCAATTCCTATTACCGTAAAGCTAAATATCCCTGCAGTTACATACCCCATATGCGCTACAGAAGAATATGCAATCATCTTCTTCATATCAGTCTGGGCAAGCGCTACAAGGGATGCATAAATTACTGCAAAACCACTAATCCATAATACGTATATTGCAAAATATTCTGACGCACCAGGCAGCATTGGCAGCGAAACCCTTAAAAATGCATATCCACCCAACTTTAGTAGAATGCCGGCTAACATAACTGAGCCAGCTGTTGGTGCTTGCACGTGCGCATCTGGCAACCAAGTATGGAATGGTACCATAGGGACTTTCACAGCGAATGAAACAAATGTTGCTAACCACAAATATTGTTGCACCTTTAAAGAAAAACCAGGAACTATATCTACAAGGTCAACAATACTAAATGTACCAGCTTGGCTATATATATATATCAAAGCGATCAATAAAAATACTGACCCAAAGAAGGTGTATAAAAAGAATTTAATAGCAGCATAAACCCTATTTTCTCCACCCCAAATACCAATTATTAAATACATTGGGATTAATATTACTTCAAAAAATCCATAAAATAATAATAAGTTCAATGATGAAAAAGCACCAATACAAAAAGATTCAAGCAATAAAAAGCACAACAAGAATTCTTTGACGTTTTTCTTGATTGTAAACAAGCTAGCTATTATACAAATTAATGTTAACAAAGCGCTTAAGAAAATAAAATATATGGATAAACCATCTACACCAACATAAAACTCAAGACCAATAGAATCAATCCAATGATAACGCTCTACGAACTGAAAGTCCCTAACCTCAGAATCAAAACTTACTAACAAATAAGTTGTTGCTATGAATGTAAGTACCGAAGACAAAATAGCTACATACATAGCATATATTTGCTTACGAGAAGACTTAGTATGACTAATAAATAATGTAATATATAAAGCGCTAAATAACGGCAATAAAATACTAATTGATAAAATTGGCAAATTTGACATTTATATACCCCATGCCCCGTGTAAATAGTTTGCTACAAAAATCGTAACGCATAATACCATCGCGAAGATTATGTAAAATGCATAATTAAACATATAACCCGTTTGTATCTGACAAATACACCAACTACAGCCTCTAGCTATAACACTAAAACCATTGGGACCAAAACGATCAATAATTTTAACATCAAACATATTGGCCAAACAACTCAGGCACTTAGTGGTTCTGATAAATAATTTATTGTAAATTTCATCGAAGAAAAATTTATTTTTAAGCAAGAAGTAGGTAAACTTCATTTTATTAGCAATAGAACTAGATATTGTCCCCTTATAAATATATCCACCTAGTGCCATCCCTAATAAACCAACTATTAAAGGTAATAACTGCACGCCAAGTGCAACATGATGTTCTTCACCACTAACATGCAAGTTAAAAATGCTACCAGAGAAAAAACCATATGGATTGCTAATACCCAAAATATAATAACCTAGCATTCCTGAAAACAAAGCACCAGCAACTAACACCAACAAAGGTACATTCATAATTTTGGGTGATTCATGTACGCGCTCAAAAGCTTCTTTAGTCAACTTAGTCTTACCATGGAATGTTAGTACAATAATTTTTAGCGAATAAATCGCTGTTAAAATTGCCGCTAAAACACCCAATATAAAGGCAAAATGACCAACACCACCTGCAGCATAAGCCGATTCAAGAACTAAATCCTTTGAATAAAAACCAGCAAATGGGAATACGCCGACAATAGCCAATGAACCTACCCAAAAATTCGCATAAGTAATTGGCATTTTTTTTCTAAGCCCGCCCATCTTAAACACATCTTGTTCGTGACAAGCATGAATAACACTACCAGCCGATAAGAATAATAATGCTTTAAAGAAGCCATGAGTGACTAGATGGAATATTCCAGCCTGATAGGCAGATACACCACAAGCGAAAAACATATAGCCAAGTTGTGAACATGTAGAGTAAGCAATAATCTTCTTAATATCCGTCTGGGCAATCGCTACAAGCGCAGCAAACAAGCAAGTAACCGCGCCAATAATCGTAATTATTTGTAATATAAATGGACTATATTCAAACATGAATGAACATCTAGCTACCAAGAACACACCAGCTGTGACCATAGTTGCAGCATGTATTAATGCAGATACTGGTGTTGGTCCTTCCATCGCATCTGGAAGCCATACATGCATCCCTATTTGGGCAGATTTACCCATACAGCCAAGAAATAACATCAAGCAAATAATGTCAAGAATTGCGACCTCGAAGCCAAAACCTTCTAATGTTACATTAGCTAAATTATCCGATTGCGTAAATACACTCTCAAAATCTATACTGCCTGTATAAATAATAATCATAACAATCCCGATAATAAACGCAAAGTCACCAACTCTGTTCACAACAAAAGCCTTAATAGCAGCATTATTTGCCGATTCTTTTTGGTAATAATAACCAATGAGTAAATATGAGCATAGGCCAACCCCTTCCCAACCGAAAAACAGTTGTAAAAAATTATCAGCCGATACCAAAGACAGCATAAAAAAAGTAAATAATGATAAGTAAGATAAAAATTTGGGTAGATTCTTATCATCCGACATATAACCTAAAGAATATATATGCACAACGGCGGAAACTATTGTGACCAATAAAAACATGATTGCAGTTAATTGATCCACATAAATCGCCCAATCAATAGTTAGGTTGTCGAACTTTATCCAGCTCGCAAGTATTACATGAAATGTATATTGTCCTACCCCAGCGCTCGTAAATACCAATACTGCACAAATTGCCGTAATTATAATAGCCACACTTGCAATTTTACTAGCCAGCTTATTACTAATTTTTTTACAAAAAATACCATTAGCTAAGCCAGATATTAGCGGTAAAAATATGATTAATTTAAGCGCTAATTCCATAGATCACCCTTTCATCTGATTAATATCTTCAATCTCAATCGAACCACGATTTCGGAAATATAGAACCAAAATAGCTAATCCAATCGACACTTCTGCGGCCGCTATTGATAGTATTATAAGACTAAATATTTGCCCGACAATATCTTGTAAATGCACTGAAAATGCTACAAAGTTTAAATTCACCGCTAACAACATAAGCTCTATTGACATTAAAATCGTTATCACGTTTTTACGATTCATAAATAACCCCGTGACCCCAATTGAAAATAACAATGAGGATAGAATTAAATAATGTTCTAAAGCAATTTCATTAATCGTCATAATTCAAATTATCCAACCCTGATTTTCCATTAAGCTTAGCCATAGCTAAACTATTTTCTTTGTTCTTCTGCATTTGTTCAGATACTTTTTGCCTCTTTACACCAGGTCTTAAGCGCAAAGTTAATGCAATACTCGCTATCATAGCTACAAATAAAATCACTCCTGCCGTTTGAAATGGTAATATAAAATCTGTATATAACACACGCCCTATAGCATAGGCATTGCCAACGCCAGGATGTATCGCAAACGCATAACTACTTGTGGGCACGATTACTTTTGTACCAAGTAATACTACTACGACCAAATCTGCAAACAAAAATAATGCTAACATAAAAGCAACATTCATATCTGGCCCAACTCTTCCTTTGAACTCAGAAACGTTAATATCTAGCATCATAACTACAAATAAAAACAAAACTGCTACTGCTCCGACATATATTATAATCAGCATCATAGCCAAAAATTCAGCGCCCATAAGGACCATCAACCCAGCACCATTACAAAAAGCAAAGATCAACCATAATACCGCATGCACGGGATTACGATTACTAATTACCATTATACTACTCAGCACGATTAATGCTGCAAATCCATAAAAAAACAGTGCCATATTTTTACCTGTACGGATAATCATCTTTAAGTTTTTGAGCTAATTCTTGCTCCCAAATATCACCATTTTTTAGCAATTTTTCTTTATTATAAAGAAGCTCTTCATGAGTTTCAGTAGCAAACTCAAAATTTGGTCCTTCTACAATTGCATCTACTGGGCATGCTTCTTGGCATAAACCACAATATATACATTTTGTCATATCAATGTCATACCTAGTGGTACGACGACTACCATCAGCACGCTCTTCTGCTTCTATTAAAATAGCTTGCGCTGGGCAAATAGCTTCACATAATTTACAAGCAATACAACGCTCTTCCCCGTTTGCATAACGGCGTAGCGCATGTTCGCCTTTAAAACGTGGGCTTATTGGGCTTTTTTCGTAAGGGTAATTAATAGTCACTTTAGGCTTAAAGAAATATTTTAAAGTCAAAGCCATACCGACTAATATTTCATATAACACTAAAGTCTTTATATATTTTATTATCATCTTACCCTGGCAAATTATCAGTTATCATCAAAAGCGATGCTACCAAAACGACCCAAAACAATGTTAAGGGTAAAAAGACCTTCCAGCCAATACGCATTAATTGATCATATCTATAACGCGGTAAGGTTGCTCGTATCCACAAAAATATAAATAATAAAAATACCACCTTCGCAACGAACCAAACAAGACCAGGTACCACTTCAAGAAATCCAATATTGAATGGTGGTAAGTAGCCACCCATAAAGAAAGTAACAGTAATTGCGCTAACCAAAATCATATTAGCATATTCACCTAGGAAAAATAGAGCAAAACTCATGGATGAGTATTCAACATTATATCCAGCTACTAGCTCAGCTTCTGCCTCAGGTAAATCAAACGGCAAACGATTTGTTTCTGCCAACACCGAAATAAAGAATACTACCGCCATTGGCGCCAGTAACAATTGAATCCAAGCAGGCATAGTTCTTTGATATTCAACGATTTCAGATAAATTTAATGTACCAGTCACCAACAAAACTGTAACTATTACAAGCCCCATTGAAACTTCATAGGAAATCATCTGAGCTGACGACCTAATTGCTCCCAAAAATGCATATTTAGAATTACTAGCCCAACCAGCCATAATAATTCCATAAACACCAAGAGACGATACTGCTAAAATATATAATACACCAACATTGATATCAGCTAACACGAGCCCTTCACTAAAAGGTATAACCGCCCAGCCGATTAGACTTAAAATAAATGTTATCATCGGCGCGATAATAAATACAACTTTACTGGCATTAGTTGGGATAATAATTTCTTTAAACATCAACTTTACAGCATCTGCGATTGGCTGCAGCAATCCCATTGGACCAACCACATTCGGCCCACGACGCATTTGCATCAAGCCAATTACTCTACGCTCAGCATAAGTTAAGTAAGCCACGCACAATAATAGAGGCAAAGTGATCAGTAAAATTTTAGCCACAATAAAGAGTATCGCAAATCCGTATTCTATGAATAAATCCATCATACCAGCTCCTCTTTGACATTTTGTGCCTGTACACATTTTGCCATAGTAACTGAAGACCTACTAATTGGATCAGTCATATAATAATTGGTCAGCACATCTTCTAATGGCCTTTTAAGCAATTTTACCGAAGATTTAAATCCTATAAAATTCGTTGGAATAACCGTTCCTATATTAGCGAATACTGCATTTTCTTTGGCTAACATATTACGTATATCTGCAAGATTTTTGAAAGGCATTCCAAGATCTAATTTATTAGCCAGACGCGTAATTATATCCCAGCTTTCTTTAGCTAATCCTAGAGGAGATATAGCCGCGCGCGCATATTGTGGACGCCCTTCCATATTAACAAAAATTGCATCTTGCTCAGTGTAAGCAGCTTCCGGTAAAATAACATCCGCGCGCTCAGCTCCCTTGTCACCATGATGTCCTTGATAAATAACAAAACAATCCTGATCAATCAAACTCATATCAAAATCATCAGCGCCCAATAGATACAGCACCTTGACTTTTTTGTCCTTAGACTGCTTTAAAATCTCCGCGCTGCCATTGCCTGATTTACCATAAACAAAGCCAACATCGAGGCCACCAACCATCGATGCGTGATTATGCAAGATATTAAAGCCGTTCCAATCGTCGCTAATTATGTTGTATTTTTCTACTATCGCATGCGTCAATGCAAGTATTGCCTGCCCATCAGAGCGAGATAAAGCCGCATCACCAATAATAAGCATCGGACGCTTAGCCTCTTTTAGGCGCTTGGCTAACTCTCCTTTACCAGACAAAATCTCTTCCAGGAGAGAAACATTATCTCCAAGATCTTCTATAACATATGTCTGGTCACTAACCTCTCCAACTCTTGCAACATGCATATCACCAGAACGCACCTTTTGACCAATTCTAGCATTTAGAACTGGCGCAGCTTTACGCAGGTTAGCTCCAACTAATAAACATACATCTGCTTTAGCAACATTTGCTATGCCCGTATTAAACAAATAATTACTTCTGCTAGATGTATCTAATTTATAACCAAACTGGTTAGTATCAACTTTATCAGAACCAAGGTTAAACAACATTTTTTTCAATAAAAACATTGATTCTACACTAGTGGTACTACCTGAAATAGCTGCAATTTCATCGCCTTTAACAGCATTAATCTGCTCAACAATATATTCTATAGCTTGATCCCAACTAGATTTTAGTAATTTAGCATTTTTGCGAATATACGGAGTATCTAAACGCTGAACTTTTAAGCCATCACAAGCAAAACGCGCTTTATCTGAAATCCATTCTTCATTTATACTCTCATTCAGCTTAGGCAAAATACGCATCACCTCAAGACCCCTTGAATCGACCCTTATGTTTGAACCAAGCGCATCCATAACATCTATTGATTCGGTTTTTTCAAGCTCCCAACTCCTAGCATTAAACGCATATGGTTTTGATGTTAGCGCCCCGACCGGACAAAGATCAATAATATTACCTGAAAGCTCAGAAGTTAAGGTTTTTTCTAAATAGCTGGTTATTTCCATATGTTCACCACGATTAATCGCGCCTATTTCCTGTACCCCAGCAACTTCTGTTGCAAAACGAATACAGCGCGTGCAGTGAATACAACGTGTCATTTGTGTTTTTACTAAAGGACCTAGATTTTTATCTTTAACGGATCGTTTATTATCCGAATAGCGACTTCCACCTTTACCATACTTAAAGGCCTGATCCTGCAAATCACACTCGCCACCCTGATCGCAAATCGGGCAATCAAGCGGATGGTTAGCAAGCAAAAATTCCATCACCCCTTCACGTGCTTTTTTTATCTTTGGAGTATTAGTTTTGATTACCATACCCTCAGATACCGGCATTGCACACGAAGCTATTGGCTTAGGGGCTCTTTCCATTTCCACAAGGCACATTCGGCAGTTTCCAGCGATTTTCAATCTTTCATGAAAGCAAAAATGTGGTACTTCTATTCCCGCATGCTCGCAAGCTTGCATCACGGTCAAACCGTCTTCTACCTCAATTTCTTTATCATCAATAGTTAGCTTTGGCATGTGTTTACTTAAATTAGCTATTTAGTCGTATCTGACAATATCATAACCAACACCCAGCTGAAAACCAACGTTTTTTTAACAGTTTCTTATTTTTAACTCTTCCTATTTCGTTACACTTGACAAAAATAATACTTGAGATAGCATTGCAAGCAAAGTAAACCAATCCAAACATAAACATAATGTCCCCGATAAACTGCAAAAGAGTTCTACTAAAAGTCTCCGGTGAAGCCCTAATGGGTGATAAAAAATTTGGTCATGATGTAGACACACTTACCGCTATAGCAGAAGACATAAAAGAAGTATGCAACCTGGGTGTCCAAGTATGTGTTGTTGTAGGCGGTGGTAATATTTATCGTGGCACAGATGCTTCTATACTTGGCATGGAAAGAGCCTCGGCGGATTATATGGGCATGCTCGCAACAGTGATTAATGCGATCGCTCTGCAAAATGTTATGGAAAAAAATGATATCTATACTAGAGTGCAATCAGCAATACCTATGATGAGCATATGTGAACCTTTTATCAGGCGTAAAGCCAGAAGGCATATGCAAAAAAATAGAGTAGTAATTTTCGCTGCCGGTATTGGTAACCCATTTTTTACCACAGATAGCGCTGCAGTATTAAGAGCAATAGAAATGAACTGCGACTATTTATTCAAAGGTACAAATGTTGATGGAGTCTATGATACAGACCCAAAAGGCAATCCAGATGCAAACAAACATGATGAAATTACATACACTGACGTACTAAAAGACAATCTAAAAGTTATGGATATGGCAGCTATCGCTGTAGCTAGAGAAAACAATTTACCTATAAAAGTTTTTTCTATAAAACAACGCGGTAACTTTGCCAGGGTATTACAAGACCAAGGTGAATTCACAATTATAAGAGGAAACTAATGGACAAGGATCAAAAAAATTTACTAACCGATAAAATGAATAAAGCTCTAGCTGTTTTGGACAAAGAGTTTAGCGGCCTACGTACCGGCAGAGCTTCAGCTAATCTACTAGACCCAGTAGTTATCGAAGCTTATGGCAGCAAAATGCCTTTATCACAAGTCGCCACTGTTGCCACACCCGATGCAAAAACCATAACGGTTCAAGTGTGGGACAAAGCCATGGTTAAAACCGTTGAAAAAGCAATAGCTGACGCTAATCTTGGACTAAACCCTAGCTCCGACGGTCAATTAATTCGTATGAATTTACCCCCACTGAGCGAAGAGCGCAGAAAAGAACTCGCGAAACTTGCCTATAAATACGCCGAAAACACAAAAATAGCATTACGCAATATTCGTAGAGATGGTATGGACGCGCTAAAGAAAATGGAAAAAGATAATATAATTTCTAAAGACGAACACCATGATCACGGCGACGAAATACAAAAACTTACCGATGATTTTATTAAGAAAATCGATGTTTCCAGCAAAACAAAAGAAGAAGAAATTCTGACTATTTAAAATCTGCATGGATAGGGCTAATACCTAGTTTAATCTAAATATTAGTCCTATCTAGTCATCATAAAAAATGTCAAATAAACCTAATTTATAGCGGTTTTTATTGCCCTGCTAAGCTTAGCAAGCAATGAATTAAGTGGCTTATTGCATAATCACATAATTATTATAAAATTTCTAATGATCCGATATAATCATAATTTTATAAATTCGCCTGACACAATAAAACTACCTCTTATTTTTCCTCACCAGAAGCGGTCATACCCATTATATTATAACCTGAGTCAACATAATGGATTTCTCCTGTAACGCCATTTGCTAGGTTACTTAGAAGATATACAGCAGATCCGGCAACATCTTGCTGAGTAGTGTTTCTCTTTAATGGAGAGGTATTTTCGTGCATTCTAAGCATTGATTTAAAATCTCCAATACCACTAGCTGCTAATGTTTTGATGGGGCCCGCAGAAATAGCATTAACACGAATATCGTTAGGTCCCATATCATGAGCAAGGTATTTTACACTTGTTTCAAGCGCAGATTTCGCCAATCCCATTACATTGTAATACGGAATAACTTTTTCAGCGCCATAATAACTTAAAGTTAAAATAGATCCGCCATCCTTCATTAAAGGCTCTGCTCTTTTAGCTAAAGCAGTTAGAGAGTAACAAGAAATATTCATTGAGTTTAGAAAATTTGGTAAACTAGTATCTATATACCTACCACGTAACTCGTCTTTATCAGCAAAAGCTATACCATGCACGATGAAATCAATTTTTCCCCATTTGTGACTAACAGTCTCAAACAACCTGTCCATTGAAGCTTCGTCAGTAACATCACATTCTTCAACAAAATCACAACCTATTTCTTCTGCAAGCGGCATTACTCTTTTTTCAAGGACTTCTCCTTGGTAAGTAAGGGCTATCTCTGCACCATGTTCTTTTGCCAATTGCGCTATCGCCCAAGATATAGATAATTTATTTGCCACACCAGTAATTATACCTTTTTTACCAGCAAGTAATTTTGTTGAAACATCTGTCATAAAAAAACCTTTGAGTTAACTATACATATAATGTTAATTTGTATATCATCGAACAAGATTTTGTACAAGTGGTTTCATAATGTTTTTAAATAGGAAAATATCATTCACAGCAGGGATAATTTGCGGACTGTCTTTTGCCCCTATATATTTTATTCCTGGGATTTTCATGCTCTCAATATTATGCGCTCAAATCTCTGCATCTACAAACTGCAAACAAGCCGCTGACTTTGGCTATTTATTCGGCTTTGGATTTTTTTTGAGCACCCTATACTGGATTTCTTTTGGAGTGAGTGTTTATATCGAACAATTTTGGTGGGCAATTCCATTTGCCTTATTTGGGCTACCTGCATTCCTAGCCTTATTTATTAGCGCTCATAGCGCCCTGGCTTGGTTATTTAGAAAAACTTATTTATACCATTTTATATTTTGCTGCCTATGGCTATTTACTGAATGGCTAATGTCGTGGATATTCACAGGTCTACCTTGGGGTATGCTGGGGTACGCATTTTCTATTTCGGATATTATGATACAGCCTGCTAGTATTTTTGGCGTGCTAGGCTTAAGTTTTACTGCCTTATATATTGGATCGAGTTTATTCAGTAAGAAATTGCTATTTCCTAGAATAACTACTTCTCTTATTATATGCGTGATAATAGTAATATTTGGTTATAATCGCTTGCAGCAAAATCTTACTGAATTTAGTGAGCTTAAAATACGTATAGTACAACCATCTATCCCACAAACTGAAAAATGGGCCCCTGAAACTTTTTGGAAAAATCTAAATGACCAAGTAGAATTATCACAAAAAGCAGGAGATCCAGATATTATCGTATGGTCAGAAGCAGCTCTTACCGCACCTTATTACTACAAACCAATACATAATAGCCTCATGTCTGTCTTTACCAAAGATAGTCAGGTTATTTTATCTGGTGGAATAGATGATAATGCTAAACAGAATGAAGAGTATGAAATTTATTCATCACTAATTGCAATTAGTAGTAATGGCAAATTATTATTTGATTATCATAAATCACATTTAGTTCCATTTGGCGAATATATGCCTCTTGCCAACTACATACCGATAAAAAAACTAACTCCAGGTATATTAGCTTATACCCCGGGAACGCGTAAAATTATGTACCTTAAACCATTTCATTTATACATACATCCGCTAATATGCTACGAGTCTATTTTCGCTGAGGAAGTAAGAATATCCAACTCGGAAGCTGATATAATGATCAATGTAACGAATGACGCCTGGTATGGAAACTCTTCTGGGCCATATCAACATTTTGAAATTAGCCGTATGCGCTCTGTTGAAAATGGCCTACCTATGGTCCGTGCTGCCAATAATGGCATATCAGCTATTATTGATCCAATCGGAAGAACTTTAAACCGCCTTGAGCTCAACCAAATAGATGTCATTGATAGTTACATGCCTTTAAAATTATTACTACCAACTATTTATTCTGAATGGGGTAATTTAGCTCTATCACTCTGGGTACTATTCGTGCTAATATTACAATCAATGATTGCCTTGTTATACCTAAGGTTTCTTAAAGCTTAGAATTTGCTTGTATAAATTGCTTACTAAGAGTAGCATCTCATAGTGAATTTGGGATGAACAAAATAGTAGTAATCAAGTATTATGCCTGAAAAGACCGAGACAAGAGGAAGAGCTGACAATGTTGATAAACTAGTCAGTCGTCGTTTAAAAATGCGTAGAATGATGTTAGGCCTTAGCCAACATGACTTAGGTAAAGCAGTTGATGTAAGTATTCAACAAATACAAAAATATGAAAAGGCTACAAACCGTATTTCTAGTGGAAAATTATTTACCTTTGCAAGGTTCTTAAAAGTACCAGTTACATATTTTTACAATCAAACTGATGATAGCAGTAATTTGATAGGGGCTATATTTGCAGAAGATGCAGCTATATATGATGCAGACGAGCAAGACGCTGTAACAGAAAAAGAAATAGTTTCGCTAGTAAAAGCCTTTACTGAAATTAAAAGCCCTCAAAGCCGTAAGAAAATAATAGAACTTGTAAAAACAATGGCATAAGCTAACAACTTATTAGCTTATGCCTACAGGATATTTCTATTATTATCTACATCCTTGCAGTTGATTAATCATTTTCAAATATTTAGTACAAAACAAATCCCAACTATCTGACATGTTATTGTCCAATGACCAGTTCTCAGATTCTAATTGTATAATTTTTTTGTTAAACTTTTTATATATTTCTGGATCTTGAGCACTATCAATGACAATACATTGTGGTATATCGGTATTTAATACATATTCTAAATTTTCTAAGTCCTTTAAGCTGGAATTTGATTTTTGATATAATTTAATGATTTGTGCGTCTACATCTGTAAAAAAATGTGCTAGACTATCACTCAAAATTACCAACTCTCCAACAGATTTTAATTCATTCTCTTTTAACTGCATGAGAGAAGTGATCTTGGCTTTAATTTTATTCTGACTAGCAAGAATATTATATTCAAGCTCTGGGAATTCCTTTAATAAAATAGCAGACAGTTCAGTATGTAATGCCAGTATATTTTTAAGGTCCAACCAAAAATGCCAATTTTTTTGACCATTCCCGTCCATAAAATTTATGGACTCTAGCTCACTAAGTTTTACTGTTTTGCCCTTGAAGTTTGCAAAAAGACGACCGGCAAAACCATCAAAGCTATCATCTATATAGATAAGCATTTTAGAATTAATAACTTTATCTTTATCACTAGGACGCATTTGATAATGATGTGGGCAACCAGCTGAGGCATCAATCGCAACAACTTCAGCAGCACCTTCAGTCATCATAGAGATAATACTCGCAATCGGAGTAATACTCGTTACAATTTTAGGCTGTGCGCCAAATGCTACATTTACAAATGACACTAATATTAATAGTAATATTTTATTCTTCACGATTATTTACCAACTTAATTAATTGCGAGCGATTAAGCAAAAAATCACTTTCTACCCACGTTTTTTTTATCAAATCAAGAGCCACTCCCAACGCTTGACCACTATATCCTAATGCTACCAAGTCATTACCATTAACCGGGCAAGTAGGAATTTTCAACTTATTCAAATTATTATACAAATCATATATCAACGAAGAGTCGTTACTTGTTAACGAGGCGTAAATAAAGTACAACAAACAATCTTTTTCTTCAAGCCAAATATTCTTAAGAATTGTAATAATTGTGGTTGTATCCCCAATTTTTGTTAACTCAAGCATTTTCATAATAACTCTTGCTTCTGTCCTAGAGAATTTCAGTGCTAATAATTTATTGTACGAGATATCCGTTGAACTAAATAATACTGCATAAATAACTGATAATTCCAAAGTTGCGCCAAAAGAGTTAGCTACTTTTAAAGCCTTTATATGCAAATTTTTGTTATAATTATTAATTGGTAGTATTTGCTCTAAAACCCCTACTGCAAACATAGTATATAAAATATCAGCGCTACCAGCTAGAGGTAAAAGCAAGTCTAATTCAGACTTTATCCGCTCACCAGACAAGAGTGGCAATTTATCTTTGTTAGCAATACAAGCAACAAGAGCTTGTGCATCTAGCTGATTAGCATAACGACATGAAAATCTAAAAAAACGTAGTATACGCAAATAATCTTCTTGAATCCTTTTCTCTGCATTACCTACAAAAATAACTTTTTGCGCTTCAAGATCTGCAACTCCATCAAAATAATCGTAAATTACATTTGTTACCGGGCAATAGCTAAGGGCATTAATAGTAAAATCCCTACGCGCCGCATCTTCTGCAAAATCATTCGAATACACAACTTTCGCATGCCTACCATCGCAATCTAAATCTGCGCGCAGGGTGGTAATTTCAAATGATTCATTTTTTATGATTGCTGTAACTGTACCAAATTTAATCCCGGTTGGAATCACTTTAATGTCATGCTGGGTAAGTAGTTCCGTAACCCTATCTGGAGTTAAATTTGTAGCAATATCTATATCTGCACTAGCGCGTTCCAACAGCGCATCTCTAACTGCCCCACCAACAAGTCTGGCTTCTGCGCCTGATGATTTTAATAATTCAATAATCAGCAAAAAGTATTTAGAATTAATCTCTAGATGTCGTTCTAAAACCTTCATATTGATTATTTAATTACTATACTCTTGTTCTATCTAGTAGTGTATTAAAAGTATTATTAGATACTTGATTTAATGTAACATTAGCTAATAAACTCTGAATTAAATTCTGTACTAAGCCAGTCGCTTCAACCAAATCTCCCTGAAATAAAGCCGTATTAGTATCAGTAGCTTCTTTAATATCAAATTTATTAACTTCTCTAGCTGCCTCAGTCTTCTTTATTTCTAATTTAACTAGAATATCTACTTCACCACGTGTATCTAATTGCTTTTGTCGAGCAGTATCAAACTCTAATGCTGTGTATGTATCTGCTGGTGCTTTATACATATTAATATAAGCAATTGTATCTGCTAATGCTCCCATTCCTGGATATAGGAAACTTTCTCTAGTTTCATGGCGTGAAGACAAAGTAACCATAGTCTGATTAGGACCAGCATCAGAGGCATAATTATTAGTAACCAATTTTTCTACTAAGTTAGGTTTTTTAGTCAAGCTTATTTGAACTAAATCACCATTAGCATCTACTACTGTAGTTAATGGATTAGTATATGGGTCATTTCCACCAAATATATAACGACCAGAGCTGTCTTGCATGGTCAACACACGTTCAATTTTTACTAACGCTCTATCTGCTCTCTCTGCCTTCGTACCAATAGTATCTGACCCTGAAGACAATTCTACTTGGAATTGAACTACAGCATCATTAATTTCTTTTAAAGCCCTTTCATCATTGCTCAATTTAGCAAAAGTAATATCAACATTAAGCTTGTTACTCTCTGCAATTAAAAGAGTCCTCTGAGTACGATCATAAATATCTCCTAAACCGGCAGTTTCTAATCCTGCACGTGAGTCATACTTACTTTTCACACCATCTGAAGCTGCTTTTGTTGCATCCTGCAACTTGCTTGATAGTTCACTAATTTTACCACTATTTCTACCTAGTTGTGATCCTAATATAGACGAGGTACTAGTTGAATTTATAGCCATATCTTATCCTTTTTATCCAAATATTATATCTTGTGTTTTTGTATTGCTGCTCTGTATCATACTCAATAAATGTGCTAAGGCGTTCATTAATTGTGCTAAATCTAGCGCTCTTAAATATTCGGGTTCTCTTTGTATACCGGAATTTTCTTTAATTAACTTATCCGTTTGCTCTAGCACGGTTGCTGCTACCTTTGAGTCAATTTCTGATTCATTTACATAATCAGAAAGCAAACCAGTTACTATCGTTGCAAGTCCAGCTAGCGAAGCAACTGCTTCTGGAACAATCCCTTCAGCGCTAATCGTTACAAGCGAAGATTGCAAATTACTAAGCGTTTCAAAAACCTGCTTACTACCAGGTTCAAGATTATAGCTGAAAACTTTCTCTGTGGCAAATTTGTTTGCGCCATCTGCTAAATTAGAAGCCGCAATATTCGCTGCAAATGGTGGAAAAGGGGCGATCACACCAGCTGGCAAATAAGCTGCAATATTACCACCTGCAGCAACAGATACTAGAATATTATCACCGCTAGTACCAGAAGTAGCTGCAGTAATAGTCAATGTATTAGCTGCAAGCGTAGAAACTACTCTATCACCAAGGTTTGGATGATTCTTTATTCTATTTAACAAGCCATTAGCTCCAGCTAATGCATCACCTAATAAAACTTCATTAGGATTTGCTGGGATCGCTAATACAGCTACAAAAGTAAAGATTTGACCATCAATGGTAACTGTATCATTAGCTGCCAAAGCACCCACGTCAAAATTCAATCTACCGCTAGACGACACACCTCCTACGCTATGTACTACGTCAGCACCAGCATTTTTCTGCACCTGAGCTATCGCTAGTTGGTTAACATCATCTACTATCGCTTGCGTTACTTCTAAACCGCCAGTGCGTGCATCATATTGAAATAAATCATTAAAGCCAAATTGTGCAGCAAAATTTCCACCTTGAAATACCATGCGATAATTTGGATTGTTACTTTCTATAACTAGCTTACCTTTTTGACCAGATGTCGGATCAACTGTATTGCCATTAGCATCTACTAATCTAGCTTTTGCGACTCCAGAATGGCTAGTTAATACTGGAACTGGAACATCTGCTGCATGATCAAATCCACCAACTACCGGTACAGCGCTTTCAAACGCAATCCTGCTATTTATACCAATAGTACGATTAGGAGGATTAGGATTAAAAGAAACAGAGCCGGTGCTAACCACCCCATTCTCGCCTGTGACCCTAATTTGTACAGTAATTACACGACCAACACCTGCGCCATCTACAGTAATTGATTGGCTCGTAGCTGTATTTTGATCTTTAGCTAAATCAAAAGGGCCTGGCAAAACTGCTGCAGGCGTAACTGGCAGCCCCCCTAATAATGGCCTAGTGTCCACAGACAACACTTCAATTTTACTACCAAAGTGGGAATTACCCTGTAAATCTAACTCAAATGTAAAACTATTATTATTTCCTGCATCTACCGTACTATTAGCCTTAAGCTGTATATTATTCAGTAAATATTCACCTGGGATTTGAACGCCTAGTGGGTTTGGAACATCTCCAGCACCTAATATAGCACCCATAGCAGCACGCTCTCTCGAAGGAGCAGTATCTAATTTCTCATTAAGTTCATCGATAAGCTGAGAAACAGTTGGCGTGCCTCCAACCGCTTCTCTTAGAGTCTGCATATTAATGGTCATCGGGTTTAATTTCCCAGCACCACCTTTTAATTGATTGCCTATCTCGTCTACTGCAAAAATAGTAAATGGGCCGCCCCACTCCATAGTTTGGTCACCAGATACCTCTATTGAACTTTCAAAAAAACTTTTAGGAGGAAATGGAGAACCACTATTGTGGGCATCATTTACCTGCTTAGTAAAGTTGCTAGTTAAAGTCTTTATAGCACCGCCAATTTCTACAAGAGTTTTATCTCTTAATTCTATCAAAGATGACCATTTCCCACCGCTAAAGCCTTTTGTAGCATCTCCGCTGCCACCGGCAAAAATGGTTGAACGCCTAGTATTTCCTGCTTTATCAAATTGACTTATTGTTAAGGCTGGCAAATCTTCGTTATCAATAATGCGATCTTTACTCAAAACACCTTCATAGGCAAATTGAGCATATGCATCACTAGACACAAGTAATTCACCACTTATCTTAGAAGTAACTTGAACTGAACCACTATTACCGTAAGAAACTTTAATATCAAAATGTTGCGCTAAGTCACGTATTAACACATCCCTTTGATCATGTAATTTAATAGAGGACGTACTACGAAGCATTTCATTATTTAATTTAAACAATGACCTTATTGTATTATTTGCGTTACTAGCTTCATTTCTTAGAGTTTTATCCGCCTCTAAACGCAGTTCTGTTATTTTGTCTGATGCTCCAGTCAAAGTATCACTAATATTTTCCGCCTTATCAACGAAAGTCTGACGCATCGAAGGAGAACTATTAGATTCAAGAAGTTTAGCACTCTGAAAAAAATCATCTACAACTGTTACTAATCTAGATTTCTGAGGATTGTCTCCTCCACCAATAATTGATTGCACTTCGGTTAAAAATGCGGTTTTTGTGTTTTTACCTTCTAAAACTGTAATTTGCTCTATATATGCTTTTTCCTGCAACGGATTGACATTACGCGACAAACTCACTGATGTACGTAAAATACCACTAGGTCCTATACGATCCGCAGACATTGAAGCATCTAATCTTCGTGCGCTAGGGTCATCAAGACGCTGCAAATTCTCTGCAGAAGCGTCTAACATACTACGAACGCTACCTAATGTTTGTGCTATTGATGTTGTTTTCATTATCCTAAACCTTACTATTCAATCCAATTGATGGCATAATTTTTTCTATTTTACCACCCGCAATATTACCATCTTTATTATAACCAAATTGTCTTAACGTTGCCTGAGTTTTACTATCTTTGTACATTTCAACAATTTTTTCACTAACTTCTAAATTACTGCGAATAAACACTTCGTTGTCTCTATTTAACTCGTCCAGCTTAGTGAATAATTCTTTAAGCTTAAGCATCGCAGGAGTTCCAGCATCAAACTCTCCTCCTTGTCTAGCATAGTTTTCTATATCAATTTGTGCATCATTAAACTTCTTTAATGATGCAACTTTTTCTTCAACCACTACTGCAATTGCCGATACTTTACCAATCTTTAATAATCCATTCTCCTTCTCAATAATTACCAAAAGCTCTTTGAGACTTTTAGTGATAGCGCTAACCACGCCGGACTGAGTTAGAATTTTATTTGTCATTTTTACCTTTTTGTGATTTGTCTTCTACTAAACTACGGTAGATCGCCTCACCTATTTCACCTAATTCTGCATCTGAACTGGTTTTTACCACTTCTGTCAGATACGGTCCTCGGAAAAGTTTCTCAGCAAAACCACCCTCGTGGTCGGCATCTCTTGCGCTATCTATCATAGTCCAAAACATACCATAGAGCTGATTCTCCATTTCTTTAGATAGTCTTTTAAGAGCAATATCTGTGCCATCTACCTTCACTGATGACTTCGCCCCCTGTTTAGCTAAAGTTGGAAGCTTAGTTTTGCTAGAATTCACCAACTCTTTTACTGTTGAATTAGATACATTTTTTGTCTGAATTTTCTTCAAAACTGAATCGAATTTTTTTGCACCAGAAACAGTATCCGTCTTTGTTATCTTATTTCTTTCATCGATTATTTGATAATGCTGAGCTGGCCTATCTATATTTGTAACGACACCGCCCAAATAATTCACTCCCATAAAATTATCTCACTTCAATTACAGCGTCGAGTGCACCTACAGATTTCATACTATGCAATATATTTATAATATCACGCGGATATACACCCAGTTTATTTAAACCAGCTACTAGATCACTAAGAGTAGCGCTTTCTTGCAGATGATGTACAGCTCTACCACGACGCTTATCAACAAAACTACTCACTAAATCACGAGTTTCTTCATCCGTCTCAGGGCCATATTTGTCATCAAAATCAAGCTGCCCTACATTCACAATCAAATTACCTTGCGCAATCGCCACTGGCCTTATATTGACCTTATCGCCAATCACTACTGTACCAGTAGATTCATTTATTACAATTTTTGCTTTATAGTCTGGTTTTACTGCAAGGCTTTCTATTTCTGCAATAAATTCTACTAAGTCACCTTGTCTGTAAGTGGGAACCACGACCTCAATCGTTGCAGCATCAAGCGCGCTAGCTGTATTCCCAGGCACATGATTATTAATCGCATCAGCAACTGCAATAGCTGTTCCAAAGTCTGGGGAATAAAGTGAAAATTTGATATTCTGTAAATCTGTAAAATTAAAGTCTATTTCATTTTCTACGATAGCTCCGCTTTGAATATAACCATTAGTTTCAACACCATTAGACTTAGTCCTGACATCACCTGACACCGGAGTAAAACTAGATAAAGCTACGGCTCCTTGCGCGACTGCATACACATTACCATCGGCACCAAGCAAGGGAGTTGCCAATAACACGCCTTCTTTTAAACTCTTTGCGTCACCCAGCGAACTAACTTTCACATCAATCTTAATTCCGCGTCTCGCAAAAGCTGGCAAGCTTGCTGTTACCGTAACTGATGCAATATTTTTTGTTTTTATATTAGCCCCTTGCACATTGACTCCTAAGCGCTCAAGAAAATCTGTCAAACCCTTTTCTGTAAAAACTGTATTTTTTAAATTATCACCAGACCCACTTAGACCAACAACTAATCCATGACCAACTAGCAAGTTCTCACGCACGCCTTCAACCCCTGCAATGTCCTTAATTCTTGTTGTTGCCGAAGCATTAAACGATAATAAAATAGTTAGCAGTATAATTGTTAGATTTTTGATCATTATATATTCCTTAAGCAATTAAAGTTGCATAATATTCTTTAGCTTTTTCCAGATCGTCTGGAGTATCAATTGAAATAGGTATGTCATCCGACAAACAAACACCAATCTTCATACCGTATTCTAAAGCTCTAAGTTGTTCTAATTTTTCTAATTTTTCACATTCACCTTGTGGCAAGTTTACAAATTTCTCTAATGCATCACGCGAGAAACCATAAATTCCAACATGATACAAAAATTCTGATGCACCATGCGGAATCAAGCTTCTAGAAAAATACATCGCTTGCCCTAACTTATTCATAGCTACTTTTACATTGGAACTACTCATCGCAATATCTTCACCAACCTTTACTACGGGAGTTACAATATCACCAATTCCATTTTTTAAGCCATCTATAATTTTATTCACAATTGACGCCTTAACAAAAGGCATATCACCTTGAATATTAATTATGTACTTTATCTTATCATGCCCTGGTATTTTTTGAAAAGCTTGGAAGACACGATCCGAGCCAGTAGCACAATCTTCATCCGTCATTATGGCAATTGCGCCAGATAATTCTGCGAGAACAGCTATTTCCTCAGAATCAGTAGCAACATACAAATTATTGCCGGCCACTTCCTTTAAACCACGAATTACATGCTCAATCAATGAAAATTCGCCAATCTTAGCTAACGCCTTTCGCGGCAACCTTGTTGACCCGATCCTAGACGGAATAATTATCGCTACATCAGAGTGCATTATGACTATCAACCTTAATTTTGCAAAATAATTGTTGACATATTATCGTTTTTCCACGATAAAGTAAATCACATTTTCAATGAACATTCTTGTATTCCCTCTAGGCATTAAGAATTTTCTTTGTATTTGTACTAAACAATGGTGAGACTCATTGTTAATCTAGCTAGATTAAGTTACATTAACAACTTAGATTCACAACTCATGTGAGCCCGTAGCTCAGTTGGTAGAGCACTTGACTTTTAATCAGGGTGTCTCGGGTTCGAGCCCCGACGGGCTCACCATTGTTCCTTCTCCTTAAACGTAAACCCAAGTTGGTACAAAACAAAATTAAAAGGCAGGCAGCACAAGGGCCACAAGGGATTTAAAGTATCCCATCGGGCACTACAAATTTAGTTAATTTTTAGTAAGATATAATAGTTGGTTTGAGAATA
>Ga0209390_10001032_pt1 | contig 54953 bp, 61 predicted proteins | sample BON01_FD_187212 | JGI IMG/M metagenome (GOLD analysis project Ga0209390, IMG submission 187212) | Freshwater microbial communities from Lake Bonney liftoff mats and glacier meltwater in Antarctica - BON-01 (SPAdes) (version 2) | ecosystem: Environmental > Aquatic > Freshwater > Ice > Glacier...
GTGCAAGATGTGAGGGAGGCATTCCACCAGAACTCCGAAACCAACGGATTCCGACAGGACCGGAAACACCCGCTTCGACGGCGGACACCTCACTGGAATGACCTGCGGCCACGCCCCGCCAGAACCGACAAAGATTCTCACGTTGCCAGACTGGCGGCCTTCCTGGAGAGTTTAATTTGCCCCGTATCGAACGTTCGGATTTTCGTCTGCCTGTTTTTGTCATCTACATCTCCTAAAATGGGGTGTTGCGACGACCGGTTGAATCCGCCTTGGCTGCCACGATCGGTATGATGGATGCAGCCTTCGGGTGGTGACCGGAACGCAATCGCCATCTTCAGCGCCCGGATCGCAAGATCGCGCTTCATGCGGTTGCTCACCGCCCAACCAATGACACGCCGGGAATGCAGGTCCAGGATCACGGCCAGATATAGCCAACCCTCTCGCGTCCACACATAGCTGATGTCGCCAGCCCATTTCTGGTTCGGTTGATCCGCGGCGAAGTCCCTGTCCTGCAGGTTGGGTGCGATGTTGAACTTGTGGTCGCTGTCCGTCGCCACCTTGTGTTTGCGGGTCCGCACAACGGATATGCCGTTCTGGCGCATTAAGCGGCCCACACGGCAGTGACCGATATTTAGGCCAATCTCCTTGAGTTCTTCGGTCATGCGTGGCCGACCATAACTGCCCAAGCTGAGACGCGATTGTTCTTTGATGTGCGCCAGTGTGACCAGATCAGATCGTTGTCTGCGGCTGGCAGGGCGACAGCGAAAAGCACGCAGACCACGTGCGCTGACGCCGACAACTGAACCGCCCCGGGTTTGCCGGAGACCTTCAACCTGACTAAGGATGAGGGCTATGGAAAAGAGTAAGACATCAAATCGTTATTCACCTGAGATGCGGGCGCGTGCCGTTCGCATGGTGCTGGAGCATCAAGGCTCCTATGAAACGCACTCTGCGGCGGTTGCTGCGATTGCCCCTAAGATTGGCTGCATCCCGGAGACATTGAGGGTCTGGGTTCGGCAGGCGGAAAAGGACAGCGGAGCACGGGACGGTGCGACCAGTGCTGAGCGTGACAAGATCAAAGAACTGGAACGCGAGGTGCGCCAGCTTCGGCAGGCAAACAAGATCCTGCGCAAGGCGTCAGCGTATTTTGCGCAGCCCCCTCTCGCGGTTTGAAGACAAACCGCTGCCGGGCAGCGGGAACTCGACCGCCCGTTCAAGCCATGATCGGCTTTATTGATGATCATCGCGTGGTTCATGGGGTCGAGTCGATCTGCAGGGTGCTGCCGATTGCCCCATCTGTTACCCGGTAGGTGATTGCGAGCAATCACCGTAAGGGCACCTACTACGCCTGCCTCGCTGTGCGCGCCGATCCGTCCAAGGCCTCGGCACGCCAGCAGCGGGATGCGGTTTTACGGACCAAAATCCGACGCGTCTGGGATGACAACTGGGAGGTTTACGGTGTCCGCAAAGCCTGGCGACAGCTGTGCCGTGAAGGTGAAGCTGTGGCGCGCTGCACCGTGGCACGCCTCATGAAAGGCATGGGTTTGCGGGGAATCGTTCGAGGAAAGGCAATGAAAACAACGATCCCCGACACGTCAGTGCTGTGCCCACGCGATAAAGTGAACCGTAAGTTCCGAGCGCCAGCGCCAAATATGCTGTGGGTCAGCGACTTTACCTATGTCTCAACGTGGCAAGGATTTGTTTACGTCGCCTTCGTGATCGACACCTTCGCCAACCGCATCGTCGGCTGGAAGGCTTCACGATCCGCCAAGACAGATTTTGTCTTGGATGCGTTGGAACAGGCGCTTTATGCCCGTCGCCCAGCCTATCAGGGCGGGCTTATTCATCATAGCGACCGCCTCTCTCACGGCTTGCAAGCAAACCGTTGCCGGGCAACGGGCGGGCAATACGTGTCTATTCGCTACACCGAGCGATTGGCAAAGGCGGGCATTGAGCCATCCGTTGGCAGCGTCGGTGATGCCTACGACAACGCTTTGGCTGAAACCATCAACGGCCTTTACAAAACAGAGGTGATCCGGCGGCGCAGTTCATGGAAAACAATGGAGGAAGTGGAGTTGGAAACGCTGAAGTGGGTCAATTGGTTCAACAACAGGCGCCTGCTTGAGCCTATCGGAAATATCCCACCCGCAGAGGCAGAGGAGGCCTTCTATGCAAACATGAACACACTCGATATGGTCGCGTAACACGGACTAATTGGTCTCCGGCAAACCCGGCGCGGTTCAACGTCACACAATCGGTTGGCCGGGAAGTTGCCCCGGTGTTCTTCGACAAACCTAAATCTCATTGCTTTAGGCCCGCAAAGAACTGGGTGGCTTTTTTTAGCAGCTCCCGCTCCTCCTTCATGAGCCGGTTCTCGCGCCGAAGCCGGTCATTCTCCCGGGCGAGGCTCAGATTTTCTTTCAACACCACGTCTGTGTCTCAATATCGGTAAAGTGGGCTCAGAGCCGAACTTCGCTTCAGCATTTGCGAATGATCGCTTTGGGCCCGCCAGCAGCCTTGGTATCTCTGGGTGGAAACTGAACATTCGCTGCAGATACGAGCTTCTTATCCAGTCACGCGAAAGCGGACGTTCTTGGTCCTGTCGCATCTTTTCTTGGTTCAACTCCGGTCGTGGGGCCCCGCAAAAGCATAGTTGTGCCTTCGCCTCCAGATCAGTTTATCCCATTTTCACGCTGCAAGGCCCTTACATAGACCACGATATTGAGGACATCAGCTTTGGTCACCCCTTCAACAGGCGGCATGTCGCCAAATTTCCAATGGTGCGCCCGAACACCGTTTTGGGCGGCGAGGACAAAAGCCATATCGCTGTGGTGGTTTGGCTCATAGATGCGAAGGACCAGCGGTGGTGCGACGCCTTCTTGGCCCTGCGCATTGACTCCGTGGCAAGCTGCGCACACCGCATCATAGGCGCGGTTTCCCATTTGCTCTTGATCGGACAACTGTACAGGAAGGGATACTGAAACCATCGCACCATTGGCAAGCGGGGCGACAGCCAGTGCGCTGTTCTGGTCGGCTTTGGGTTGCATCACATACCAACTCCCTGCCGCAACCGCGACTGCGGCGAAGAGAAGTGCCAATTTGTTCATGACTTATTTCTTTCGAATGTCTGTTTAAAACGGGGCATCGACGATTTATCAACGCCCCAATCCAATGCTTATTTCAGCGCGGTTACGGTCAGTTTACCATTCACGCGATCGGCCAAGAATTCAACGTCGTTGCCTTCAGCCAACTTGGCCATTATTTCCTCATCTGCCCGGAACACCATGGTCATCGCAGGCATATCCAGATCGATAAGCGCCTCGTGGATGATGGTCACTTTACCAGCTTTGGTGTCAAGTTTCTTGATCGTGCCTTTGGTAAAGGTTTCCGCCGAAGCAAACGACAGCGATGCCGCCAAAACCAAGGTGGAAAGCGAGAGTGTCTTGAAAATGTTCATTTTGTCGTCCTTTTTTGGTGGGGTTAAGAGATTAGTTAACGGTCAACGGGCCATGCATTCCGGCCTCGTAGTGGCCGGGGATCAGGCAGGCAACTTCATAGGTGCCTGCGTTGGCGAAGGTCCAAACGATGGTGCTTTTTTCGCCGGGCTGCAGGCGGACCGCGTTTGGGTCGTCATGTTCCATCTCGGGGAATTTCGCCATCAGTTCTTTGTGCTTGGCGTTGTTTTCCAACGTGTCCATGACGAATTCATGCTCTGCCTCGCCATCATTGGTGATGGTGAACTCGACGGTTTCACCCGCTTTGAACGCAAATCCCCGTGGCTCAAACAGCATTTCGCCGTCGTCGGTTTCAATAAGAGAAACGGTAATCTTGGTCATGCCGCCGGTCATTTTGGCAGGCATGCCGACGTCCATCATCTCACCATGCCCACCGCCATGCGTGCCGCCCGCAAAAGCAGGTGACAGGGTCAGGGCGAGAAGGGTCGTTGCAAGTGCAAGTTTCATTGTTTTGTCCTGTATGTTGAGTGGCCCATTCAGGGCCGTTTGGGGTTAGCCTTTGTCCGTAGGCGTTGGACGCGGGGTGATTTGGGTTTTCGGATTGGTGTTGGTGGCGAATTCGGGCAGCTCGCCCGTCCATTCATAGGCCTGCTCGCCGGGCGGATTTTCGTACCAGCCAGGGTCAGCGTAATCATCCGCGCTGATACCTTCGCGGACCTTCACAACCGAGAACATTCCGCCCATTTCAATCGGGCCATGCGGGCCCCAACCGGTCATCATCGGGATGGTGTTGTCGGGTAGCGGCATTTCCATGGTGCCCATATCGGCCATACCTGCCGTGCCCATTGGCATGTACTCCGGCTGAAACTGGCGAATTTTTTGAGTCAGCGGTTTTTTGTCGACGCCGATAAAGGTGGGGACATCATGGCCCATCGCATTCATTGTGTGGTGGGATTTGTGGCAATGGATCGCCCAATCCCCTAAGTGATCCGCGACAAATTCATAAGCACGCATTGCGCCCACAGGAATGTCGATGGATACCTCGGGCCATTGCGCGCTTTCGGGCACCCAACCGCCATCGGTGCAGGTGACCTTGAAGTCATAACCGTGCATGTGAATGGGATGGTTGGTCATGGTCAAGTTGCCAACCCGCACCCGCACCTTATCGCCCCGGTTCACGACCAGCGGGTCGATGTCAGGGAAAATCCGGCTGTTCCAAGTCCACAGATTAAAATCCGCCATCGTCATGATGCGCGGAACATACGTTCCGGGATCAATGTCAAACGCGTTAAGCATGATCAAGAAATCGCGGTCCACGGGCATGAACGTGGGATCTTTGGGATGAACGATAAAGAACCCCATCATCCCCATCGCCATTTGCACCATTTCATCCGCATGCGGGTGATACATAAAGGTGCCGGATTTGGTCAGATCAAACTCATAAACATAGGTTTTTCCGGGCGGGATGCCAGGATGCGAAAGCCCGCCCACGCCGTCCATACCTGACGGCAAGATCAGCCCGTGCCAATGCACCGTGGTATGTTCAGGCAGGCGATTGGTGACGTAGATGCGCACCCGGTCGCCTTCTACCGCCTCAATCGTCGGGCCTGTAGACTGGCCGTTATAGCCCCAGAGATGGGCGATCATGCCATCGGCCAGCTCCCGCTCCACGGGTTCCGCCACAAGATGGAATTCCTTGACGTTACCGTTCATGCGGTGCGGCAAGGTCCAACCATTCAGCGTGACCACGGGCGTGTAATCCGGCCCCGAATTGGGGCGCGGCGTAATTAGGGTGCTGGCGCTGTCCATCTGGGCGGCTTCGGGCAACCCCATATTTGTGGTCTTGCCCCAAGCCTGCGAGGACACAAGCGCTGCACCCGCAGCCCCGGCCCCGATCAATTGACGTCTGTTCAACATGGGAAATCCTTTCATGATGGGGGTCAATGGCCTGCACCGCCTGCGGCAATTGCGGGGCCTTCGCCGCCGCCTGAACCGCCTGCGCCGCCGCCATAGATCGCTGCGGTAAGCTCGGCTTGGGCGAGATAGAAGTCGCGCTTGGCATTCGCCGCCTCAAGCTGTGAGGCAAGTTTTTCGCGCACATCTGTCAGCAACTCAAACGTGTTGGTGATCATACCGTTGTAGGACAGCAGGCCTTCCTCCTCGACCGTGACCCGCAAAGGCACGACCACATCGCGGTAATGGCGCGCGATCTTATAGGATGCATGGTAGGAGGCTTCTGCGCCGCGCACTTCGGATCGAACGTTGACCGCCTTTTCCGCAAGCACATTGGCGGCTTGTAGATAAGACAGTTCAGCCTTGCGCATCCGTGCCTTGCCGGAGTCAAAGATAGGGATCGCAAATTCAACCTCGAGGTTCGGCGGGGCGATTTTTTGCTCTACGTCGCCGCCGGGGCCCACCTCACGCTCCAATTCCACCCCTCCAACGATTTCCAAGTCGCTGACGATCCGGGTTTGATCCGTCAGGCCGAATGCCGCAGCCTGTGCGGCCAACCCCAGATGAGCAATGCGAAGGTCAACACGGTTGGCCAAGGCTTTGCCTTCCAGATTGCTGATCTTGCCCACGGATTTTGGCAAAGCAGGCAGAGCGTCCGGGACTGTGTAATTCACATCACCGCCCCATAGGCCCATCAGGCGGGTCAATTCCTCCTTGGCGCGCGTGGCGTTCAATCGTGCTTTTGCCACCTGACCCGCAAGTTCGGCGTTAAACGCTTGTTCGCGTGCTTGTCCGGCCTTGTTCAGAGCACCTGTCTCGCCCAGCTTGCGGGCCAGTTCCGACCCTGCGTCCGAGGTGCGTTTGGCTTGGGTCAAATAACCAACAGTTTCAAACGCGGCGACGGCATTTATCCATGCCACGCGAGTTTGATTGGCCAGTGCCAATGTGTCGTTTACGGCGGACTGCTGCGCCTGTCGGAAAGATGTATCGGCGAGAGCGACCCGCTGTTTGCGAGTTGTTGCATCAAGAACATTGGCCCGAAACATCCCTTCGATCGCACGGTATGCGCCGAGCTCTGGTGCGCCGATACCCAAAAGACCAATAGAAACTATGGGGTTTTCTGGGGTAGATTGCTGCCATGCCTCTGCCGCCGACAGCCCGACATTGGCGTAAGATGCTTGCAAGCCCTTGTTGTTGAACAGGGCGGCCTGAACGGCAGTATCGGCACCGATACGCTTGCCTTTGACCATGCCTTGGACTTCCCGTTTCAGGGCATCATTCTCTGCTTGCGTTTGGGCAAAGGCGGTCCGTTTGCCAATCGCTGCCGAGGTTTGCGCTGACACTGCGGCAAAACCCGCTTTTGTATCGGTAAAGACACCAGGAGCCGCGCCAACGCAGGCGCCCAGCAGCAAAGGGGCGGTAAAAAACATCGAACGTTTTAAAATGTGCATCATTTGCCCTCGGTTTGTTCTTGATTGACTTCGCGCCAGTCGCGCGGCCCGGTCGGGGCGCGGTAAGTGTATCCGGCAAAGGGATCTTGCTGGCGCAGCGGCGAGACTGCGCCTAACATGCTTACAGCCTGAAGCGCTGTCGTGTCGGGAAGCGGCGTTGGCGTTGATGCGCATGCACCAAGGGCCAAGGCACACGCCCCGCTAAGGATTTGGGATTTCATGTATTCACCTGATCATAAAGACATCTCACGCGGGGTTCGCGCAGAAGAGCAGCCCCGAAAGTCAGGGGCCGAGCGTCAGATCAGGTGTTTTGGGGGGCGTAAAAAGTCGTTTGCAACAACGGCGACAGGAAGTGCGTGCGGGATCGCAAGATCAATACTAGAGGCTTTTGCCTCCTGTTGCATCGGCTCGTCAATCAGGACGGCTGCCAAGCACATACCAGCGCAACATTGATATGCACTCGTGTCAGACATGGATGTGTCAGTTTTTTTTGAACCACAATCCGTTTGTGCTGCTGAGTGAGAATGAACACCCTGAAGTGTGGATGCTTCGCCCTGCTCCATTGACGAATGCCCGCCGTGAGCGCCTGCTGCTGCATGCGCCGAGGTGGGCGGAAAAAATACCAACGCAAAAGCAAAAACCAGGCACGAAAGCACCCTTATCACTCTCGCAATGTTTATCTTTTCTGCCATCCAAACGTCTTGCAGAAATCAAGCAGACTTGTCAAGCCATCCAGAGCGGGAAGCTTTCTAACGAAGTCGTGAGCGCTCGTTTTCCGTCCAAAATTTGGACGCTCTGGAAACCCTCCTGCGCAGGAAGGTCGTTGTCCCTGATAGTTAATCTATTTGGAGGGCGAAATATGACCTATGGACGCTTCCTTGCGATAATCGTGACATCAACAGTTGTGATGTTCGGGCCGATGTATCTCAATACCTTTCTGTTAGGCCAAGTCTTTTGGTCCGAGACGCGGGCCTACATTGCCATTTTGATGGGGGCCGTTATGGCGATCATCATGTTGGCCTTCATGTTTTTGATGTATCCCAGAAAACACGTCGATATTGCGGTTTTCGTCGGCGCAACAATTGTCTTTGTTGGTTCGCTCTGGCTGGTCCGCATCCAAGTAACCGTCGGCGACACCTCTTAAATGCGCGCAATGATCCCGCACCATTCCATTGCGATTTTGACGTAGGGTCAGGCCAATATCTTGGACCCGCGCGTGCGCAAAATGGCGAATGAGATCATTTATGCACAAAACAAGGAAATCGCTGAGATGCGGTATCTTGTCGACGATATCGAAGATAGGGGGATGTCTACGGATCTGCCCGATCCGGACCCTGCAGAAATCACGAGTTTTGAGCAGGCCTTGGCCACAGCCGAAGTGGCAAACCTAGACCCCGAGTTCATGACCGATGAAGATGTTGCCCTCCTTTTTCCCCCAAGGTGCTATTTGCCGCTTTAGCTATACCACAGACAACCCGCCGGTGCGCATCGCGGGTAACATCGCGGGTGAGCAATCCGCGCAGCTCAAGATCAGCGGTGATCTTGAGAAACTGGTCAGGGACAACAATTCCAGTTTCGCCGCCGAGGTTGTTTAAATGAATTTGGCCCTACCGAACGGTGGACCCGATGACGCGTCTGGCGGCGTTGTTGATGCGCGTTTGACCATGACCCTTGATGCTGGTTTGCGCACTGGTTACCGCGGGAAATTATGACTGTTCCGCTGCAAGATAATAGAAACGTGCATCCGGCAGCTGAGGCGGGTTGCTCTGCACGCCAAAATGGCGACCAAGTTGCTGTTGCTTGCGCGGGGCCCGATTTGACATCACTTTTTTCGTGATGCCATTGACCTTCCCGTTACTGGAAGGGTTATGTTCGGTCTTGGCGCAGAGCACTGCCAGAAAAAAAAGCGGACGCAAACTGGTGCGATGGTCCTGATGATGCAAACCCTCATAAGCGATTAGCAAGGCTCAGGTCGGAACGTTGGCAAAACCTGATACGCTCATTTCCGCCAATCGGGCGGAATAAGCATCAACAAGCACGCATATTTAGTCACTGATCAGGAGAAAACGATGATGAACTACACTATTAACCGCGTAATTGCGGACGCTGATTTTGACACCGTCGATGCGCGCACTCGCGCCGCGTTGGCCGAAAAAGGTTTTGGCATCCTGACCGAGATCGACGTCAAAGCGACAATGAAAAAGAAACTGGATGTCGAGATGCCTGCCTATCGCATTCTTGGCGCCTGCAACCCTAAAATGGCCCATCAAGCCATTGGGATAGAGCCACGCGTGGGTGCTATGTTACCCTGCAACGTGATCTTGCGCGAGATTGACGGCGGGGTGGAGGTCAGCGCGATCGATCCGGTGGCGTCGATGCAGGCAATTGAAAATGCCGAGCTGACGGCGGTTGCGGGGCAAGTGCGTGATCTCTTGGCGAAGGCTGTCGAGGCGATCTGACATGAATCTGCGAACAGGCATACTTGCCGCAGTTGTGGCCCTCGGTATCGCCTTGCTCGGGGTCTGGGCCTTTGCGCCCTGGGTGTTTGCCGAAATGCGCGGACTGTTGGACGCAGATTCCCTCAAGCTGCTTGTGGCGAGCGCAGGCGTTTGGGGACCCGTCCTGATCGTCACGCTGATGACCATCGCGGTCGTGGCCAGCCCTATCCCAAGCGCGCCCATTGCTATGGCTGCGGGCGCGGCTTACGGACATCTCTGGGGCACCGTTTTAGTCGTAGTCGGTGCCGAACTTGGGGCGTTGATCGCTTTTGGTCTGGCCCGGGTTCTGGGGCATGGTGTTTTGCGTCGAGTGTTGGGCGAAGGGGTCGATGCGGGGCTGCTAGGGTCGCAAGCCACCCTGACTTGGACGGTATTCGCCAGCCGCCTGCTGCCCTTCGTATCCTTCGACATGATCAGCTATGCGGCGGGGCTCAGTTGCCTTCATGCATGGCGTTTTGCTTTGGCAACATTGGCCGGGATCGTCCCTGCAAGTTTCGTCCTTGCGCATTTTGGCGGCGAAGCGATCAGCGGAGACATGGGCCGCACCACTTGGGCGGTTCTTGGCCTTGGGCTGCTCACCGGATTCCCCCTGCTTTGGATCGCAACGAAACAGAAGACCAAGAAGGAAACCTGATGGCGGAAATCTACGAGAAGAATAGCATTTCACTGCCCGGCGCGGTTGCCATGGGCACCGGTGTCATGATCGGCGCAGGTATTTTCGCGCTGACCGGGCAGATTGCCGAACTTGCTGGGCCGCTGTTTCCGCTCTCGTTTGTCATAGGCGCCATTGTGACAGCCTTCAGCGCCTATACCTACATCAAAATGTCGAACGCCTATCCATCGGCGGGTGGCGTTGGGATGATCCTGACAAAAGCTTACGGTCCGACAACGGTTGCGGCGGGTGCCGCGTTGCTGATGGCGCTGTCCATGGTAATCAGCGAAAGCCTCGTTGCACGCACTTTCGGCGCATATACGGTCCGGGCCTTTGATGGCGATCCAGAGAGTTCGCTCGTTCCCCTCCTCGGCGTCGGACTGATCATCATCGGGTATCTGGTCAACGCATCTGGAAGCCGTTCGGTCGGGCTTTTGTCTATCGTTATGGCTGTGCTCAAGGTTGGCGGCATCACGCTTTTCGGGGCGGCTGGTCTTTGGGCAAGTGGGGTTAGCTTCAAAGCCACAAGTGGGGACGCAGGCGCGATGGGCTTTGTTGCGTCGGTCGCGCTGTCAATTCTGGCTTTTAAAGGCTTCACCACGATCACAAACAGCGGAGCAGAGGTCAGCGATCCGCATCGGAATGTGGGACGAGCCATTATTCTGTCCATTGCCATTTGCGTTATGGTCTATCTGCTTGTTGCCTTTGCGGTAGGGTCCAGCCTCCCACTTGACCGGATCATCGCAGCGAAAGATTACGCCTTGGCCGAAGCAGCGCGACCCGCGCTTGGTCAGACCGGCTTTTATCTGACTGTGGCCCTGGCACTGGTGGCAACGGCGTCAGGGTTGATCGCCAGCGTCTTTGCAGTCTCGCGAATGCTGGCCATGCTGACGGATATGAAGATGATCCCCCACAGCCATTTCGGGATGCCTGGCACGATCAAAGACCACACGCTGGTTTATACCGTTGTAATCGCAGGGTTTTTGACGGTGTTTTTCGACCTCAGCCGTATCGCCTCGCTCGGTGCATTCTTTTATCTGGTGATGGACATCATCATCCATTGGGGCGTTTACAAAAACCTTCGTCAAAACATCGGGGCGCAGGGCTGGGTCTTGTTGAGCGCAATCGCGCTTGATGCCGTTGTGCTGACGGCATTTGGGGTGATGAAATGGCAATCTGATCCGCTGATTGTGCTGTTTGGTTTGATTGCCGTGACGCTGGTGTTTTTGTTCGAGCGGCTGTTTTTGGCCCGCAATCCGATCCGTCATCGCCAACATGAAAAACACTAGATGAGGGCTTGAGCTCCCCCTTGCTGGATGCCTTAGGCCAAAGAAATCCAAAAGAAAGTTGCCACACCATGAAACACGATCATTCACATGCGAAGTCGACGATTCCTGAGGTAGCTGAAACGGCAAAGGATCCGGTTTGCGGTATGACGGTTGCGATTGGCCCCGAGACGCGCCATGCAGAGTTTCAGGACAAGACGTTTCACTTCTGCTCTGACAAGTGTCAGACAAAATTCAAGGGCGATCCGTGGTTTCACGCATCAAACCGGGCCGAAGGACGCAAGAAAACTGTGGCGGTCGTCACCCAATACACCTGCCCAATGCACCCCGAGATTGTCCGTGACGCGCCCGGTGCCTGCCCGATATGCGGTATGGCGCTGGAGCCGATGCTGCCGTCTGACGAGCCGAGCGAGGAACTGTCGGACTTTACCCGCCGCATGTGGATATCAGCGGCGGCTGCCGTGCCGCTGATCGTTTTGACGATGGGTGAGTTGGTTGGCCTGCAGCTGCGCGATTGGATCGGGCATCAGACGGCCAGCTATCTGGAGTTTGTGCTTGCCACACCGATTGTGCTTTGGGCGGCCCTGCCATTCTTCAAGCGCGGCTGGGACTCACTTGTGAACCGCTCGCCAAATATGTGGACGCTGATCAGCCTTGGTGTGGCGGCGGCTTATCTCTATTCGCTGGTCGCGACCTTTCTGCCCGGTGTCTTTCCCGATGCTTACCGGATGGGGCAAGGTGTTGGCACCTATTTCGAGGCGGCGGCGGTTATTATCACTCTGGTCTTTGTCGGGCAGGTGTTGGAACTGCGGGCGCGGGAACGTACGGGTGACGCGATCCGCGCGTTGCTGGACCTTGCGCCAAAAACCGCGCGGCGCATCTTGCCGGATGGCACGGAATATGACGCCCCTTTGGAAAATATCATGGAAGGTGACCGCCTGCGCGTACGTCCCGGAGACGCTGTGCCGGTGGACGGTGTAGTTGTCGAGGGGCGGTCCAATCTGGATGAGAGCATGCTAACGGGCGAGTCTATGCCGGTTGAAAAGGGGCCGGGCGATGCCGTGACCGGGGCCACGATCAACAAAAACGGTTCTCTGGTCATTGAGGCGGGCAAGGTCGGTTCCGATACGGTGTTGGCGCAGATCGTGGCGATGGTGTCAAACGCCCGCCGCTCTCGTGCGCCGATCCAAGGGATGGCTGATCGCGTGTCTGCGGTGTTCGTGCCGACCGTGGTGGGTACGGCGATCTTGGCCTTTGTTGTCTGGATGATCTTTGGGCCAGCGCCTGCTTTGGTTTATGCCATTGCCTCGGCTGTCTCGGTGCTGATCATTGCCTGCCCTTGTGCGTTGGGGTTGGCGACACCAATCTCGATCACGACGGCGGCTGGGCGCGGCGCGCAAGCGGGCGTGCTGATCAAGGATGCTGAGGCGCTGGAACGGATGGCAAGCGTTGATACGCTGATCGTCGATAAGACCGGCACGTTGACCATGGGCAAGCCAAAGCTGACCGATACGGTGGCCCTTGGGGGCACTTCCGAAGCTGACATTCTGTCGCTGGCGGCAGCGCTTGAACGCGGCTCAGAGCATCCGCTTGCGGAAGCAATTGTTGAAGGGGCAGAAGCGCAAGGTGCGGCGCGACAAGAGGCGGTAGATTTTGAAGCGGTGACCGGAAAAGGCGTGCGCGGAAATGTTGGCGGCCGGGCTGTCGCCCTTGGCAACACAGCGATGATGCAAGAGATGGGTTTGGATACAGCGCAGGCAGAGGAACAGGCGAATGCGCTGCGGGCGGACGGTAAGACGGCGATGTTTGTAGCCGTTGATGGTGCGCTTGCAGGCATCGTGGCGGTAGCGGACCCGATCAAGGACTCCACCGCCCAAGCGATCAAAGAACTGCACGCGCAAGGGCTGCGTGTAATTATGGCGACGGGCGATAATGAGCGCACGGCGATGGCGGTCGCAGGTAAACTTGGTATCGACGAAGTGCGCGCGGGCATTTTGCCGGAAGACAAGAAAAAGCTGATCGATCAGTTGCGCCGGGATGGACACAAGATTGCTATGGCGGGGGACGGCGTGAATGATGCGCCCGCGCTCGCCGCAGCCGACGTTGGCATTGCCATGGGCACGGGCGCTGACGTGGCAATGGAAAGTGCCGGCATCACCCTGCTGGGCGGCGATCTGATGGGCATCGTTCGGGCACGCAAATTGGCTCGCGCCACCCTGCGCAACATCAAGCAGAACCTATTCTTTGCCTTTGCATACAATGCTGTCGGCGTTCCAATCGCGGCAGGGCTACTTTATCCGGTCACTGGGCTGTTGCTGTCGCCAATGATTGCGGCGGCGGCGATGAGCCTGTCGTCTGTGTCCGTCATCACTAACGCGCTGCGTCTGAGGCGGGTTGATCTATAAGCAAATCCAAAAGGAGAAACGAATGACAACCTACCATATTCCCGACATGAGCTGCGGCCACTGTAAATCGACCGTCGAAAAAACGATACACGGCCTTGATCCAGCGGCACGCATTGAGTTCGATATGGCGGCGCGAAAGATCGCTGTCGAAAGCAAAGCTGATGTGACGGCTGTAACAGCCGCGTTGGCGAAGGTTGGGTTCCCCGCCGCGCCAGCGTGATGATCAGGTGCCGGATAAATCAACAATCCAGTGCCAAACTCCGTTCGGCCTGAACACCACGCGCGCGTTTAGGCCAGCGGGGCTTGATATATGTGAGAATGCCATCGACACCTTTTGGCGTCAGAACCTCGCCGAACGCTGGCATGCCACTGCTAAAACGCCCCCCATCTGCGCCAGCGCCTCCGCGCCGCCCAGAGCAATATATGGAAACAGGTCTGCGTCAGAATGATGCCATATGTGACCGCTGGCATGATGGGACGGCGCGGGACCACGCAAGCGCTGCGCCAGTCGGGCTACCGCTCGAGGTTTTCGCACACCTGCAAAGCAAAAGCGGCGGAGCAGCAACACAACTCGAAATAGGATTCCGCTCTGAACCGTAAGCAGATCATAAGAATTGGAAATGGAGCTGCGACTTCGTCTGCATACCGACGTTTGAGTGCCAAAGATGCTGCCCGATGCACCAATGCAGCAATGACGGGCCACACTGCCGTATCTTGAAGAGGCGTTGACGGCGGCATAGGGCCGGAAGCGGCGCCCTTCACAAAAGGCGGCAAGCGGTCATTCGCGGCGCGTTAGATAGAGGTCAGCTTTGCGGGTACAAAATTGTCGTTCCTCAAAGATCATCCAATAAACCGGTTTCGATCCGTCGCGCGTCAAGATTAGTCACCGATCCTGCGCAGCAAAGGTCTGCATCGCCCAAGCAAGCCTGAAGCGCATAGTCGCCAAACAAATTTGGTAGAGCCGAAGATCTCTCGGAATAGCCATCGTCGCGATAATCCGCGAAGAAATTATTGAAGGCGTCAATCTGTCAGAGGTCAATTGATCGAAATCATGGCTCAAAGGACGAAAATCGATTCTCCTGGTCGCCACGCAATAGTCCTACAGGAGTGACCGAGATGGCACTTGGAAAACAGCTGTCGGCACAAGACGCCCCGTCGACCGCCTTGCTGCCTTTCGTGGCAATCTCCTTTGCGATTACTTGGGGATTGATCTCTTTTTACGTCTTCTTTCCTGAGCTGGCGGTGTCCATGTTCGGTCCCATCAGCGGCTCACATCCGTTCTTCTTTCTCGCGACTTGGGGACCCGCTTTCGCAGCATTCATCCTTGTTGCGATTTACGGACGATGGGCAGGCATCAAGCTGTTCTGAACCGCCCCTAGTTTACCGGAGGGTGATTTGTTCAACGACTAGGCGACCATATCGAGTTTGTTCAAGTTTGCATAGAACGCCTCCTCTGCTTCTGCGGGGGTGATGTATCCGATGGGGCCGAGCAGGCGGCGGTTGTTATACCAATCGACCCATTTCAGCGTCTCCCATTCAACTTCGCGCATAGATTTCCATGGACCGATCTGGTTGATGACTTCGGTTTTGAAGAGGCCGATGACGCACTCGGCCAGTGCATTGTCGTAGGCATCGCCCACGGTTCCCACCGAGAGATCGATGTCGGCTTCAGCCAAGCGCTCGGTATACTTGATCGAAAGATATTGCGATCCGCGGTCCGAGTGGTGAACCAAGTCTTTGTTACCAGGCGTTTTTCTTTGCCATATTGCCTGCTCAAGCGCATCAAGAACAAATTGGGTCTTCATGGATGTCGAGGTGCGCCAGCCTACGATCCGCCTTGCAAAAACATCAATCACGAAGGCAACGTAAACTGTTCCTGACCATGTGGGCACGTAAGTGAAGTCTGAAACCCAAAGCTTGTTTGGTCGATCCGCCTTGAACAGGCGATTCACCTTATCGTCTGGGCATGGCAGAGACGTGTCCGGGTTGGTAGTAATGACCTTTTTGCCTCGAACCACACCTCTGAGGCCCAAACTGCGCATCAACCGTTCCACAGTGCAGCCGTTGCCCGGCAGGCGATTTGCAAAGCAAATCTGCCGAGAGGGGGGCAACATCTTCCCCCTGCCGCCGCAGAACGTGCCAGATCTTCCGGGCACCGTAAAGTTTGCGGTTGTCGGTCCAAGCCTTGTCGATCTTAAGGCTCAGGGCGGCATCAGACTTGGCCCGGGGCGATGCCCGCCCCGGGTCGCGCACGATGGCGCGCCGTTCATAATACGTGGAAGGGGCAAACTGCAGTGCTCTGCAGATCGGCTCGACCCCGAGTGCTTCACGACGTTCCTCAATGAAGGCGATCATTTGCGAAACGGGCGGTCGAGCTCCGCCTGGGCAAAATATGCCGATGCCTTACGCAAAATCTCATTGGCTTGACGCAGTTCCCGGTTCTCGCGCTCCAACTCCTTGATGCGCGCCTTCTCTTCACTCGTCGGCCCCGGCCTTTCGCCACCATCGCGCTGGACCTGACGGATCCAAGTGCGAAGGCTGTCCGGCGAACAACCCAATTTACCTGCAACAGCTGTCAGCGCCGCAGCTTCGCTCTGATAATCATCACGGTGTTTCATCGCCAACCGCACCGCGCGCTCGCGGAACTCACCTTCTCGTGCATTTTCAATGCACTGTCAGGCAACGGGTGAATACGGCTTCGAGGTCTTCTTCTTTTGTGTCTGTTCCATAATGGGCAATTATCCGAGAGTTTTGCCCTCCGGTAAACCCGGGGCGGTTCACCCTGCGGCTGGAAAAGGCGAAGCCGGTCTTCGACGATCTCAAAGCATGGTTGCTGCTTCAGTTGCCCAAGATCTCCGGCAAGTCGGCATTGGTCGAGGCCATCCGCTATGCGCTCGGCCGCATGCCCAAGGCCCGGGCCTATCTTGAAAACGGGCAGCTCGAGCTGGACAACAACATCTGCGAGCGGTCAATCCGGCCGGTAACACTTGGCAGGAAAAATTACCTCTTCATGGGATCAAAAGGTGGCGGAGAAGCGGCGGCCATCGCCTACACGCTCATCGAGACCGCTCGCCTGAACAACGTCGATCCTGAAGCCTGGCTCCGCTGGGTCCTCGCCCGCGTGGCAGACCACAAAATGACCCGCCTCGAAGACCTGATGCCTTGGAACTGCACAGCGGAATAAGTCAACACCAGTCAGACCGGACGCATACGAGTAAGTTACTGTTACTGGCGATTCAGCGGAAATAACAGGTGGTAGCTTAGGACGGGATTTGCGCGAAGCCATGTCTCACGCAGCGAGTGCGCCGAAGAGCTGGCGTTGACCCGCCCAGGACAGCGGCAGGTCTTCGGCCATCAGGGCGGTGAGGGTCAGCTCCGGGGCTTGCCTTCCCTCGAGGATCGCGGCCTGCAAATCCGGCGCCAGGAAGGCGATGCGGATAAGCCGCCGCTGGTAGGAAGTCTCGGGTGCTGCCTCGAGACAGGGAGTGCCGGTCCTGTCGGTCGGCAGCAACGTATGGGCCGCGCGCAAGGCTTTGATCAGCACGGGATCGGGTTTGGAGGCGGCAGGCGCGCCGCCGGTGATCTCCGTGTGGCCACCTCGTGTGTGAAACCGGACCGACAGCGCAAGTCTGAGATGCGATGGGTCGGCCGGATCCGCATCGGCAATCTCGCCGGGCAAAAGACGGGGGCGCATCCGCGTGAGGCAGCGGATCGGCAAAAGAAGTTCGAGACTGGTGGCATGAAGTTCGACCCGGGTGATCAGGAGCAGGGGCGGCCCGGAGTGCTCCGGAAGTAGGCGGCCCAGAATGGCGAGCAGACTTGCTTCAAGTGTCGCTGCCGAGACACGGCGCGGAGCGTCGTCGCCTTTCGCGCGTCTGCCGCCTTGCTGAAGTGAGGCCGTGACATAGTAGCGATAGAGCTTGCCACCCCGGCCATAGGCAAAGGCGGGCGACATCACCTGATCATCGGCATCGAAGATGCGCCCAGTCAGCGGTGCATGGGCTACAGTTTCCCGGGCCTTCCCCCGGCGCCGGACATGGGCATCGAGTTTCTGTTGCACCTCCTCGAACAGTTCACGGTCGATGATCGCCTCGTGAAGACCGGGATGCGGGCGCATTCGAACTGGCGATGGCACCTTGACGAGGTTTTCGTAAGGATCAACGGCGTGACGCATTATCTGTGGCGGGCCGTCGACCACGAAGGCGAAGTGCTGGAAAGCTATGTGAGCAATCGCCGGGATCGCAAAGCAGCATTGAAATTCCTCAGGAAATCAATGAAGCGATACGGCAATCCAGAGATCATCGTGACCGACAAACTGCGATCTTATGGTGCCGCGATGAAGGTCATCGGCAATGCATGTCGGCAGGAAATAGGCCGCTAGCAGAACAACAGGGCTGAGAACTCTCATCTGCCGTTTCGACGACGAGAACGGGCGATGCTCCGCTTTCGGCAGATGCGAAGTTTGCAAAAATTTGTCGCCGTTCATTCTTCAATACACAACCATTTCAATCAGGAGCGTCACCTTTACTCACGGACCAATTTCAAGCTGAACCGGGCCGCCGCTCTGGCTGAGTGGCGTCAGCTGGGTGCAGCATAAGGGACAGCCTCACTGTCCTTGTGGAGACTGGTTCGCATTGGTCTGACACCACCCGAGGGCGAAGTGCTTGAAAGCGTTATAAGGCAGAGGCGCGACAAGACGGCCGCATTGAGGTTGCGAAAGGGTTCGCTACCCACTTCATCCCGGCCATCTCGCGTTAGAATACTGCCATTTTCCGCCGAATGTCGATCGGGTACTTTCCACCGGGACGCCGCCGCGATATGATGCCGCAAAGCGACGTTGGGCAGAGATGCCAGTGCCGTGGTAAACGGAAAGCAAAAATCAAGCGCGACACAGAATGCGCGCGGCATTAGGGGCAAGAATGGCACGAGCATTTATCAAGGTTTTCCTTTTGGTCTCTACCGCAGCCTTTGGTCTGTCTGCTTGCCAAAGCGGCAGCAACCCCTTCTCCAAAAAGAATAATTCTGGTGACGCAGGCGCAGCAGTTTCAAGCGAAACCTCGGTTCGTTTGGTAGACCGCGATGTTGAGGCGCCGCAAGTGTTTCAAGTGACCGATGAGGCGCTTTGGGATGGCCGTCCGTCGCTGGGCGGTGTGTGGGTTGCCTCACCCGATGCCAAAGATCCTGAACGCGTGATCCTGCGCAACCCGGCAAATGGCAAATTTGTGATTGGCGCGTTATTTCGGCGTGAACGGATTAACCCTGGCCCTGCGCTGCAAATCTCATCCGATGCGGCGGCGGCTTTGGGCATGCTGGCGGGCGCGCCTGCCAAAATCAACGTAACCGCTTTGCGCCGTGAAGAGGCCAAAGCCGACACGCCAGATGCCGCGCGCCCGATCTTGGATGCCAATGAAGCGGTGCAAACCTCGTCGCTGGACCCGGTGCCTGCGGCGAGTGCAGCACTTGACAAGGTTGACCGCAAGCCGGTTGCCGCCGTCAAACCCACAGCCGCCAAACCCGCAGCTCCAGTGGCGGCCAGTACGGCAGGCCGCGTTGCTGGTACGACACTGATCCAAATCGGTATTTTCAGCGTTGAAGCCAATGCAACCCGCGCGTCGGCCACGCTGACCAAGGCTGGAATTCCGGCAAGTGTGACCAAAGACAGCAGCCAAGGCAAAGAGTTTTGGCGCGTGACCGCGGGACCAACGGCGGCAAATGCGCGCGATGCCACCTTGTCTAAGATTAAAGGTTTGGGCTTTACCGACGCCTATTTTGTCTCTCGCTAACCGAAGTTACTCTTACACCAAGGAGCCCCAAATGCTGTTCAAACGCTTTTTGTGCATGCTTGCGCTTTTGCCTTTCATTGGGCAGGCACAGGCCTTTGAAACGCGGGCGGCGGCGGCTTGGGTCTATGACATGGTGACCCAGACCGTGTTGATGGACAAGAATGCTGACCAATCGCTGCCGCCTGCCTCGATGTCAAAGCTGATGACGCTGAACATGCTGTTTGAAGCACTGCGCGATGGCCGCGTGACGATGGACACTGAATTTAGCGTATCCAGCCGCGCCAAGAACATGGGCGGCTCAACCATGTTTTTGAATGAGCGTGACCGCCCGACCACTCGCGATTTGATCTACGGTATCATCATCAACTCGGGCAATGATGCCTGTGTGGTGGTGGCCGAAGGGCTGTCTGGCACCGAAGACGCGTTTTCGCAGCAAATGACCGAGCGCGCCTTGGCCTTGGGCATGACGAATTCGCAGTTCACCAATGCCTCGGGTTGGCCTGATCCGGGGCAGCGCATGTCGATGCGCGACCTTGGTATTCTTGCGCGCCGCCTGATCGAGGAATTCCCGGAATACTACCCGATTTTTGCGGAAACTGAGTTTAACTTTGCCGACCGCGCCCCCGCCAACCGGCACAACCGCAACCCAATGTTGAAACTGGGCGGCGGGGCCGATGGTCTGAAAACCGGCCTCACGAGCGAGGCAGGTTACGGCCTTGTCGGGTCCGCCAAGCAAGGTGACCGCCGGGTGATTTTCGTGATCACAGGGTTGGCTTCGGAAAAAGAGCGGGCGGAAGAGGCGGACCGCATGATGAACTGGGCATTTCGTCAGTTCGTCCTGAAAACCGTGGTTAAAGCGGGGGCGCGCGTGGCGGATGCCAATGTTTGGCTGGGGTCCAGCGACACGGTAGGCCTCGTGACGGCGCAAGATGTGTCGATGCTGGTGCCTGCCCTTGTCCAAGACGGGGTGAAGGCCGAAGTGGTTTACAAAGGCCCATTGGCAGCCCCCTTGGCTGCCGGGACCGAAGTGGGCGAATTGGTGATTTCAGTGCCGGACTTGCCGGAACGCCGCATCCCGCTGCTGACGGAAACCGCCGTTGGGCAAGCCAGCTTTTTGCAGCGTGTGCAAAAGGCAGCCGGAGTTTTGCAAAAGCGGTTTCTGACTGATGCCGAACCGGCCACCTGACGTGCCAGCCAAACGGGCAAACAGCACCGGGCTTTTCATCAGCTTTGAAGGCATCGACGGCTCTGGCAAAAGCACCCAAGCCCGCATGCTCGCCGATGCGTTGCGCGGTCTTGGCAACAGCGTTGTGCTGACCCGCGAACCAGGTGGCAGCCCCGGCGCCGAGGATATTCGCCGCCTTGTGCTGGAAGGTGACCCCGACCGTTGGTCACCTGAAACCGAGATTTTGCTGTTTACTGCCGCCCGCCGCGACCATCTGGAAAAGACCATTCGCCCGGCCCTTGCGCGTGGTGACGTGGTTATAACCGACCGTTTCGCCGACAGCACCCGTATGTACCAAGGCATCCGCCGCGGGACGGGCGCCGATTTGCGCGCGATGGTCGATGACCTGCACGCCCGGATGATTGGCGTGGAACCGGACTTGACGATCCTGATTGATATTGATGCCACCACCGGCCATTCCCGCGCCGTGGCCCGCGCGGGCGTTGAGCAACGGTTTGAAGATATGGGGACCGCCCTGCAAGCCCGGATGCGCGATGGGTTTTTGGCCCTTGCCCAAACCCAACCCCGCTTTGCCATTATCGACGGTGCGCGCGACGCGGCAGCGGTTGCCGCCGATGTGCTGGCCACAACCTTGGCCAAATTGGCATGAGCCGTGCGCCCAAAACCGCCATCGAGGATCGCCCGCAACCCGATCAGGTCACAGGCGCGCCGCATCCGCGCGAAACGCCAACTTTGATTGGCCATCACGCGGCGGAACAGACCTTTTTGAACGCATATCGCGCAGGCAAACTGCACCACGGCTGGATGATCACCGGCCCGCTTGGCCTTGGCAAGGCAACGCTGGCATGGAAAATCGCGCGGTTTTTGCTGGCAACTCCCGATGATGTCAACTCTGAAAATGGGGGCGGCATGTTCGCAGCCCCCTCGCCCGAAACGCTGGATATTCCCGCCGACCACCCCATCGCGCACCGCCTTATCGCGCTGTCGGAACCCCGGCTGTTTTTGCTGCGCCGCGCGTGGGATGACACCGCGCGCAAGCTGAAATCGGTTATTACGGTCGATGAAGTCCGCAGGATGAAGAACTACTTTTCGCTGTCTGCCGCCGATGGGGGGCGCCGCGTGGCGATTATCGACGCGGTGGATGAAATGAACCCACAAGCCGCTAACGCCCTACTGAAACTGCTGGAAGAACCACCGCCGAACGTCACTTTGCTGCTGATCAGCCACCAACCGTTTCGCCTGCTTCCCACCATCCGGTCACGCTGTCGCGAGTTGCGGCTGTCGGCCCTTGGGGCAGAGGATATGGCGACGGCCCTTGCCCTGACCGACGATGCCCCCGAAAACCCTGTGCCTTTGGCCGAACTTTCTGGCGGGTCGGTGGGTGAGGCGATCCGCATTATGAACCTTGACGGGATGAAGCTGTATGCCGGGCTGATTTCGTTGTTTGCCACCCTGCCCCGGCTTGACCGCAGCCGCGCGCTGGCCTTGGCCGAACTTGGCGCGGGCCGGGGGAATGAGGAAAAGTTTGACCTGATCCTTGCATTGATTGACCTGTTTTTGGCCCGGCTTGCCCGCGCAGGTACGCTTGGCCATTGCCCGCCTGAGGCGGCAAGAGGGGAGGCAGAGCTGATCGCCAGGCTTTCCCCCACCCCCACGGCAGCCCGCCAGTGGGCCGATTTAGCCCAAGGTTTGGCAGCCCGCGCACGGCGTGGTCGGGCCGTAAACCTTGACCCTGCCGCGCTTCTCATGGATATGGTTCTAAAGATAGATGAGACGGCGGGAATGCTCGCCCAAAGGTGAGCCAATGACCAAACTGCCGACCATTGTGGACAGCCACTGCCACCTCGATTTCCCGGATTTTGATGGCGAGTTGCCCGACATCATCGCCCGCGCCCATGCCGCAGGTGTGACCCGCATGGTCACAATTTGCACCAAGCTGAAAAATGAGCCGTCCGTGCGCGCGATTGCCGAGGCGAACCCGTCCGTGTTTTATGCCGCAGGCACCCATCCGATGAGCGTGGCGACTGAGCCTGCGGCGACAGTGGACCAGCTGATCGCGATGGCGCAGCACCCGAAATTTGTGGGGATTGGCGAGAGCGGCCTTGATTACCACTATACCGCCGAAAGTGGTGTGGCCCAACGTGACAGCCTGCGGGTCCATATTACCGCCGCGCGCGAAACCAAGCTGCCGCTGATCATTCACGCCCGTGATGCCGACACGGATATGGCCGAAATTTTGACCGAGGAATACCGCAAGGGCGCGTACACTTGCGTGATGCATTGCTTTTCGTCCAGCGCCGAGCTGGGTCGCGCGGCGCTGGACCTTGGGTTTTATCTGTCAATGTCAGGCATCGCCGCTTTTCCCAAATCGGGGGATCTGCGCGCGATTTTTGCCACGGCACCGCTTGACCGGATTTTGCTGGAAACCGACAGCCCCTATCTTGCCCCCCCGCCCTATCGCGGGCGGCGCAATGAACCGGCCTATACGGCCCATACGGCAGCGGTCGGGGCCGAGGTGTTTGGCCTGTCGCTGCCCGACTTCGCGACTGCGACAACCGCCAACTTCGACCGATTGTTCTGGAAAGCCAAATGACCGCAAAACTGCGCTTTACCATTTTGGGCTGCGGCTCTTCGGGCGGGGTGCCGCGGATTGGCGGGCATTGGGGCGATTGTGACCCCAAAAACCCCAAGAACCGCCGCCGCCGCTGTTCGATGCTGGTCGAACGCGTCACGGATGCAGGCATCACGCGTGTGTTGATCGACACCTCACCCGATATGCGCGAACAACTGCTGGATGCCGATGTCGGCTGGCTGGACGGGGTGGTATTCACCCATTCGCATGCCGACCACACCCACGGCATTGATGACCTGCGCCAGATTGTTTTCAACATGCGGGGCCGTTTGCCGGTTTGGGCCGATGTGCCGACCCAAACCGCGCTGCGCGACCGTTTCGCCTATGCGTTCACGCAGCTTCCCGGCTCATCCTACCCGCCGATCCTTGATCTGCATTTGCTGGGCGGGCCGGTGACGGTTTCGGGCAAAGGTGGGAATTTGGTATTGTACCCGTTTTTGGTTAACCACGGCTCGATGGATGCGCTTGGGTTTCGGGTTGGGGGCATGGCCTATTTGCCCGATGCCGTAGCTATTCCTGCGGCAGGCTGGGCAATGCTGGACGGGTTGGAGTTGTGGGTGGTTGATGCCCTGCGCCGCATGCCGCATCCAACCCATGCCCATTTGGCGCTAACGTTGGACTGGATCGCACGGGCCGCGCCCAAACAGGCGGTTCTGACGAATATGCATATTGATCTTGATTATGAAACCGTGCTGGCCGAGACGCCTGCCCATGTTTCCCCTGCTTTTGATGGCATGGTGTTTGAGATCGACGCGCCTGCATGAACGCGCTGTTGGATGTGATCTTGCCGGTCTTTTTGATTTTGGGCGCAGGCTATGTGGCGGCGTGGCGCAAGATTGTGGACGCGGCGGCGATTGATGGGGTGATGAAGTTCGCGCAGAACTTTGCCGTGCCTGCCCTGTTATTTCGATCAATGAGCCAGCTTGATCTGGCGCAGAGTTTTGATCCGGGTCTTTTGCTGAGCTTTTATATCGGCGCCCTGAGTGCAGGGGCCTTGGGGTATTTTGGCGCGCGGTACTTGTTTTCCCGCCCGCCCGAGGATGCGCTGGCAATTGCTTTTGTGGCGACCTTTTCAAACACGCTGCTGCTGGGCCTGCCGATCACGGAACGGGCGTATGGTGCGCAGGCTTTGGCGGGAAATTACGCGATCATCGCGGTTCACTCACCGCTTTTATATGCGATCGGGATCAGCTTGATGGAGATGATCCGTAGCAAGGGTCAAGGATTGGCCAAGCTGGCGCTGACGCGGCGGGTGGTGAAAGCGATCCTGAGCCAGCCGATGGTTATCGGAATTTTGGCGGGGTTTGCGGTCAATCTGTCGGGGCTGCCCTTGCCCGGCGTGGTAGCTTCGGCTGTCGATATGATGGTGCGGGCGGCGATCCCTGCGGCCTTGTTCGGGTTGGGCGGGGTTTTGCTGCGCTACCGGCCTGAAGGCGACATGAAAACCATTGCATTTGTCAGCCTGCTGACCTTGATTATTCACCCGATGATTACCTTTGGATTGGGACATTTCTTCAAGCTGGATGTGGATCAGATGAGGTCGGCTGTGATTACGGCTGCGATGGCGCCGGGGGTCAATGCATTTTTGTTTGCCAATATGTATGGGGTGGCGAAAAGGGTCGCGGCATCAACCGTTTTGTTGACCACTGCGGGGACGATTTTGACGGCTTGGGGCTGGTTGCATATCTTGCCCTGAAGAGGTGCGGAACAGGGCGGTGAATCGCGCGCGATTCATTTTGGGTTCGTATTTAATACCAAAGGCTTATGAAATCTCGTTAACCCGTTGTTAAGCTGCGCTTGCAGCATTTTGAGGTACCTCAACGCACAAATTACGGAGCCTCCGGCGGGGATATTTTTGAACAGATGATAGGGGGCGTGGCCATTTAAAGGAGCCAAACCGCCAGCAAAGCGATCATGGCAGGCACTGTTTGCACATAGAGGATACGGCGTGAGATGGTGGCAGCGCCGTAAGCCCCCGCAATAGCCACGCAGAGCAGAAAGAAGGTGGCGATACGGGCGGCCCAAAGCGGGTCGGCGATGAGGAGCGACCAGACAAGGCCAGCCGCCAAAAACCCGTTTAAAGGCCTTGGTTCGCGGCCATCGACTTGGTTGGGGCAAAGAGATCACGCGGAAAGCTGCGGAACACTTTTGGCCCCCGGCTTTCCCATGCGAACATTTCAAACCACAGAATATAGGCGTGGAGTACCGCGATAACGCCGATCAGGGCAAGTGTGATTGCATGCATTGCCCTGATTCCTTTTGGCGTTACGCCGGGGTCACTCCGCGCATCCGTTCAGACCGGCGGCGCAGGATCTCGACCACTGTTAGCAAGCAGATCGAGAAGATCACGAGGATCGTTGCCACGGCCAGAATCGACGGGCTGATCTGCTCACGGATGCCGTTCCACATTTGGCGCGGGATGGTTTGCTGTTCGTGGCTGCCGACGAACAAGACCACCACCACCTCATCAAACGAGGTGACGAAGGCGAACAAGGCACCCGACACCACGCCCGGCGTGATCAGCGGCAATTGCACCTTGAAAAAGGTCGTCACTGGACCGGCGCCCATGTTTTGGGCTGCGCGGATCAAAGAGCGGTCAAACCCCATCATCGTTGCAGTTACTGTGATGATAACGAAGGGAATACCCAAGGTTGCGTGGGCCAATACAAGACCGAAATAAGTGCCGGACAGGCCGATATCAGAGTAAAAGAAGAACAGGCCTGTTGCTGTGATGATGATCGGCACGATCATCGGTGAGATCAGGATCGCCATGATCAACTTGCGGTAAGGCATTTCGGGGCGCGACAGGCCCATTGCCGCGATGGTGCCAAGAACGGTGGCCACGATGGTCGCAAAGAAGCCAACGATCACCGAGTTTTTCGCAGCCTGCACCCATTTCGCATTGGCCCAGACATCCGCCCACCAGCTGCCATCGCGCACGGCATCCGGGGCTGACATGCCAAAGGTCAACAGGTTGTCGTACCAGCGCATTGAATAGCCCGCCGGGTCCAGCCGCAGCATTGCAGAGGTAAAGGTGAAATACGGCTCAAAGTTGAACGACAAAGGCATGATGATGATGATCGGCGAGATCAGGAACACAAAGATCAGCGCACAGATCACCCGGTAGGAATAATACCAGATGCGTTCAAGCGGGTCAGCGTAAATGGGAAGTGCCATGTGTCGATTACCCCAACTTCATGTTGTCGATGCCGATGATCCGGTCGTAAGCCCAATAGAGGATCAGCACAGAAGCCAGCAACATTGCGGCCAGTGCTGCGGCCAGTGACCAGTTCAGCGATTTTTGCATATGGAAGGCGATTTGGTTTGAGATCAGCGTGCCATCGGCACCCCCAACAAGCGCCGGTGTGATATAGTAGCCAACTGCGAGGATGAAGCACAAGATGCCCCCTGCCCCGATGCCCGACACGGTTTGTGGCAGGTAGATACGGCGGAACGTGGTCCAGCTGGTTGCCCCAAGGCTGCGCGCGGCGCGGGCATAGGCGGGGGGGATGGTTTTCATCACCGAGTAGAGCGGCAAGATCATGAAGGGCAGCAAGATATGCGTCATCGCGATTATGGTGCCGGTTTGGTTGTACATCATCTGCAACCGGCCATCATCGCCCACGATGTTCATCCAGACCAGAAGGTCGTTAATAACCCCTTGGGATTGCAGGAGGACCATCCAACTGGTGGTACGCACCAAAAGCGAAGTCCAAAACGGCAGCAGCACGAGGATCATCAGCAAACTGGCGTGGCGCAGCGGCAAGACGGCCAGCAAATGCGCGATGGGAAAACCCAAAAGCAAGCATAGGCCGGTGATCACAATCGACATCACAAAGGTGCGGATAAAGAGTTTGACGTAGATTTGCGTATTTTCGGGCGCGGCTTCAAAGTTGCCATCGGCGCCGATTTGGCGGTCGAGTGCGGCTTGGTAAAAATTCATCGTGGCAGCAGCGGAGGCCGAGCGCATCGCAGCCCAAAGATCTGGGCGCGCCCATTGCGGATCCAGCGCTAGCATCCCTTCTTTGAACGGAGCTTCCATCTTTTCGGCCTTGCGGGCGGCGGAGGTGAACAGCGAGCGGGTGCCGGGCAGTTCATAGTTAATGCGCGTCCCAACATTGCCGGCGCTGCGGTCTTTAGAGGCGGTGGCGAGGTCGGCGGCAAGGGCAGCATAGGCGGCCTCATCGGGGACGGCCTTGCCATTGGCATCAAACCATTTGCCCAGTTCGACCATATTGGCCGAGAATTTATCATCAGTGAAAGAGCGCGACAGCATTTGCCCGATCGGGACGGCAAAGGTCAGCAAAATAAAGATCAAAAGCGGCAGGACCAGAAAGAAGGCGCGGATACGGGCGCGGCGCGAGGCAATGGCCAAGGCGGTTTTCAGCGGTGTGCCGTCAACGGTGCGCAACACATCATTTTCAGCTGATATATCGGGAGAGGCCATAGCGGTGTGGTCCTGTCGGTTGGGTCGTGTTCGGCCCAGTTTTAGGGGCTTTTGGGGTAAAGGGGCGCGACAGGCGCGCCCCTTTAGATGGCGGCTATTAGTTCAGCAGCCAAGAGTTGAAACGCTCATTCAACTGGGTGTCGCGGTCAGCCCAGAATTCAAAGTCGGAGGCCAAAGCGTTGTTCAAGTTGGCAGCATCGGTTGGCATGTATGGTGCCATTTCGGTTTTGCCATCTTCGTACAGGCCAACAAGTGGGCCCGACGATTTACGCGCTGGACCGTAAGCGATGTATTTCGCTTGGTCAGCCAAACGCTGAGTGCCGGTTGCAAATACGATGAACTGCATGGCTGCATCCTTGTTCTTGGCGCCTTTTGGCACTGCAAGAACGTCATACTCATACACCTGACCATCCCAAACGGATTCGAATGGCTTACCTTCTGCTACAGCCGCCGCAAAGATACGGCCGTTATAGGCTGTCGACATGGCCACTTCGCCATCAGCCAACAACTGTGGAGGCTGCGCGCCTGCTTCCCACCAAACGGTGTCGGTCTTGATTTTGTCGAGCATTGCGAACGCGCGGTCTACACCTTCGTCTGTTGCCAGAACGGTGTAAACTTCGGCCGCAGGAACGCCGTCACCCATCAGAGCCATTTCCAAGTTCGCCTTGGCACCTTTACGCATGCCGCGCTTGCCTGGGAACGCTTCCATATTGAAGAAGTCGGCCATAGTCTTTGGGCCACCGTTCGGGAACTTGGTAGTGTCATAGGCGTACATGGTCGAGAACACGATGGTTGCAACCGAACAATCGGTCACAGCGCCGGGCAGGAAGTCATCCATAGCGGGTGTGCCATCATCGCCGGCTGGCAGCATTGTCGCGTCAAATGTTTCCAGCAAACCTTCGTCACACAGACGGATCGCATCGGCATATTCGATGTCAACCACGTCAACGGTGACGTTGTTCGCCTCAACCATAGCTTTCACTGGGGTTGCAGGGTTGTCTGAGTCTACCATCGTGGTTTTGATGCCAGTTTCAGCGGTGAAAGGCTTCAGGTAGGCTTCGTTCTGGCTTTTACCGTAAGCTCCGCCCCAGGACATCACGACAACTTCTTGTGCGGATGCTGCGAAAGCGAAACCGCTGAGCGCGGTCGACAGGATGAGTAGTTTTTTCATAGAGCATTCTCCTTGTTGAACTTTTTTTTGTTTTTGACAGCGCGAGGCTTTGACCCTGCGCTATCAAAACGTCTTAAGGTTGGAGGGCGCGCGCGTCGTCTGGCGACCACCCAATCTTAATCTTTTCGCCGGGACGCAGCATTGTCTGGCCCTGCGTGTTGCGCGACTTGATGACGAAATCATCATGGCCCGCAACGCGAAGCCGTGTGCGGAACAGATCACCCATATAGATGAATTCCAGCACTTCGGCCTCAATCGTTTGCGCCCCTTCGGGCATCATCTCTGGCTTGTATTCAACCCGCTCGGGGCGAATAGACACAAGCGCTTTTTGGCCCTTTGCTGTCACGTTTACCGCGGTGGCCACGATCACCTCGCCGTTATCAAGGCGGATTTTGGCAAGCTTGCCGTCGATTGTTTCCACGGTACCATCAAGCTTGTTATTCTCACCGATAAACTGGGCAACAAAGGCGTTGTCGGGGCGCTCATACAGCTCGTCCGGTGGGGCGAGCTGCTGAATTTTGCCGTCGTTGAACACGGCAACCCGGTCCGACATTGTCAGAGCTTCGCCCTGGTCATGGGTCACATAGACCACGGTGATGCCAAGCGAATCGTGCAAATGCTTGATTTCAAACTGCATATGTTCGCGCAGCTGTTTATCAAGCGCGCCGAGCGGTTCATCCATCAACACCAGGCTAGGGTCGAACACCAATGCGCGGGCCAAAGCGATACGCTGCTGCTGGCCACCCGAAAGCTGGGCCGGACGGCGGTTGATGAAGTCATACATCTGCACCATATCCAGCGCGCGTTTGACCTTGGTTTCGCGTTCATCCTTGCCCATGCCGCGCACTTCAAGCGGAAAGGCTAGGTTTTCGCCAACCGTCATGTGCGGGAACAAGGCGTAGTTTTGAAACACCATCCCGATTCCGCGCTTGTGCGGTGGCACCGAATTGATCGGGCGACCATCAAGGCGAATATCGCCGCTGGTCGCTGTTTCAAACCCTGCAAGCATCATGAGGCAGGTTGTTTTGCCAGAGCCGGATGGACCAAGCATTGTCAAAAACTCACCCTTGCCAATCGACAAGTTCAGATCTTTTACAACAAGCGTTTCCCCGTCATAGCTTTTTTGCACATGATCGAAGACGACGAAACCGTCGTTCTTGGGTTGATGAACCACCCTTATCTCCCTGATCGTTCCGGCAGGTGACCTGCACTCTGATTGAGAATGACTAAAGCGAAATGTAAGGCATATTGCAACAGTCTGGGTTGGTCAGAAGGCAAATCGTGTAAAATGCAGGAATATTGGGCGTGTGGCGGTCTATTTTCAGTCGTTTCGACTTGTATGGTGCGTTTTTTTAATAATCTGGCTGCGGATGGCCTGAGGGAACCTCGCTAAAAATACGGGAAAACGATTCTATTTGGGCCTGTGAAAATCTGGAAAATCCAATCCAGACTGCGCCTGTCGTCAATAGAATTGCCGCGTAAACCGCTTGGACGAACGCGGGGCAAGGTTGGTGCGGGCGGTGGGACTCGAACCCACACGGGGACAAGCCCCAACAGATTTTAAGTCTGGTCTGTCTACCATTCCAGCACGCCCGCACAGAGCGCTTGGGGCCAGTTCGGTTGGCCCGCCCTTCTCCCTAGCGGCATCGCGCGCTTTGAACAATATGCTTTGCTTTGCCCAAGCCGATGATTTTGTGTCTGGCGCGGTTTGAGGTTTCAGTCCCGCGCGGTGCAGCGCCCCACAAACGATGGACGCAGTCGCTTTTTACGCCGCCTCTGCTGCGCCGCGGCAATTGACTTCACCCGCGGTCCCGGCCACACCTTATGCATCATAGTGCGGGGGATACTTGCGTGAAGAAGATATATAAGGATGCACAGACGGCGCTGGACGGTGTGCTGTTTGATGGCATGTTGATTGCGGCAGGCGGGTTTGGCCTGTGCGGGATTCCAGAATTGCTGATCGCGGCCATTCGCGATGCTGGCACCAAAAACCTGACTGTTGCGTCCAACAATGCGGGGGTCGACGGGTTTGGCCTTGGCGTTTTGCTGGAAACCCGGCAGGTCAAAAAGATGATCTCATCCTATGTGGGCGAAAATGCTGAGTTCATGCGCCAGTATCTGTCGGGTGAATTGGAGTTGGAGTTTAACCCGCAAGGCACTTTGGCCGAACGGATGCGGGCTGGTGGTGCGGGGATCCCCGGCTTTTACACCAAAACCGGCGTGGGCACCGTGATTGCCGAGGGCAAGGATGTCAAAATCTTTGACGGGCAGGAGTTTATCATGGAGCGCGGCATCGTCGCGGACCTTTCGATTGTTAAGGCGTGGAAGGCGGACCCGTCGGGCAACCTCGTGTTTCGCAAGACCGCGCGCAATTTCAACCCGCCTGCCGCGACCTGTGGCAAGATTTGTGTGGCCGAGGTGGAAGAGATCGTGCCGCTGGGCTCGCTGGACCCCGACACCATCCACCTGCCCGGCATCTATGTGCACCGCCTGATCCAAGGCGACCACGAAAAGCGTATTGAACAGCGCACTGTCAGAAAGGCGTCTTGATTATGGCTTGGGACCGGAACCAAATGGCGGCACGCGCCGCACAAGAGCTGCAAGACGGCTGGTATGTGAACCTTGGCATCGGGATTCCGACCTTGGTGTCGAACTATATCCCCGAGGGGATTGAGGTGACGCTGCAATCGGAAAACGGCATGTTGGGCATGGGCCCTTTCCCGATTGAGGGAACTGAGGACGCCGATCTGATCAACGCAGGCAAGCAGACGATTACGGAGCTGCCGCAAACCTCGTTTTTTGATTCGGCGCAGTCTTTCGCGATGATCCGGGGTGGCAAGATTGCGATGGCGATTTTGGGCGCGATGGAAGTGGCGGAAAACGGCGATCTGGCAAATTGGATGATCCCCGGCAAGCTGGTCAAAGGCATGGGCGGGGCGATGGATTTGGTGGCAGGGGTTGGTCGGGTTGTTGTGGTGATGGACCACACGTCCAAGCATGGTGAGTCTAAGGTGCTGAAAGCCTGCACTTTGCCGCTAACCGGCAAAGCCGTGGTGGACCGGATCATCACCAATCTTGGTGTGCTGGATGTGGTTGAAGGCGGCTTGCGCATTGTAGAATGTGCAGAAGGCGTGACCGAGGCAGAGCTGCGCGCCGCCACCGAAGCTACAATTATTGGATAAAGGTTGGTCAAGGCCACTTTCTTTTGTGGCGTATCATCTGTTTCTAAACATCCCGGGGGGTCGCCCATTGGAGCGCCATTGGTTCAAGCCCAATGGGCGACGGGGCTGCCCCCCCCGGGCTTTTCTTTTGTGCGCCATTGGTTCAAGCTCAATGGACGACGGGGCTGGCCCCCCCCGGCGTACCTTTGGATCGATTGGAAGAATGCCCGCCATCCGGCGCGGTGCGGTGGCTCCGCACGTTCGGCGCTAAAAAAGGTCCACTGGACCTTTTTTCGGACGCGCCTTACCCACCCGCAGAAATAACCTTGAACACACAAGGATCGCTCACCAGTTCCGGCGGGGTCAGGCACAGACCTTGCGCCACTTGCCATGCGGCCAGCACTTTGGGCACATAATCGCGGGTTTCGGAATAAGGCGGGACGCCGTCATTGGCGCGCACAGCCCCCTCGCCCGCGTTATAGGCGGCCAACACCATCAGCGGGTCGCGATCAAACTGCTCCATCAGCCAATCGAGGTAGGCGACACCGCCTTTGATATTCTGAACCGGGTCGGTGGCATCGGTCACGCCAAACCTTTCGGCGGTAGCGGGGATCAATTGCATCAAGCCTTGCGCCCCGGCCGAGCTAAGCGCGTCGGGCCGCCCGGCACTTTCAATCCCAATCACCGCAAGCACAAAGGCAGGCGAGACATTGGTGCCGATGGTGGCCTTCAAAATCTCAGTCCCGTATTTGCTCGCGACCTCTTGCAGGTGTTGCAGGCGGGGCGCACGCACCATGGCGCCCGCCGGGCCTTGCGACAGGGTCGCCATCGCCAGTGCATAGCGACCATCCTTGGCGCCTTGCGCGGTTGGCACCTTATCCCAATACCAGCCATATGCTGCAGTAGGGCGCACAGGGGCCAGCGGCGTATCGGCGGCGGTAGCGATTGGCGCAGAGGGATCTGGGGACTCTGCGGGTTTGGGGGCGACGGCCAAGCGCTTGGCTTGCTCAACAGGATCAATCTGAACGGTGATGCGTGGGCCACCCGGATTTTTGGCCACAACCACCCTGCGCGCCGAAAAATCACTCTGAAAAGGTGGCGTTTGCGCGAAGGCTGCCGGGGTGCTGGCCCAAAAAACCAAGACAGCCCCGATTCCCAACCGGGAAATCATCCCTAGATGCGCCATTTTCGGCATTTTTGTTCACTGCTCTTTAGTGTTCTTTTTTTCAGCATCGCAGGAATCACCTGCTCACACCACTGTTTTGGCCCTCAGATTGTGGCCAAACCGCCCAAATTGGCCGGAATGTCACAACCACTGGTCATGGCTTACCACCTTGAGGCGAACTAAGGGCCAATAAAACTTGCGTCTTTTTGCGGAAAGTTAATTTTCTTTAAAAAAAACGTCATTGTCCAAAAATGCCTTTGTCCGCCCAAAGCGCTGCCACATTCAGGGTGTTTAAGAGGGTCATACCGAATTGGTGATCGGAACGGAACAGAGGCCAGACCGAAGAGATCCAAGACGGTTTTGAAACCTGATTGAACAACTTCCTTGAAAGGGAACATGCTATGAACAAGATGATCAATAACTTCTTCGCTGACGAATCCGGTGCTGTGACTGTTGACTGGGTTGTTCTGACCGCAGCCATCGTTGGTTTGGGCCTGGTTGTTATGAACACCGTTGGCGCAGGCGTCGAAGATCTGGCCGCCGATGTTGCATCCGACTTGACCAATAATAGCTTCAAGTACGGCACAACAGCAGTAGCCCCAGCAGCCCCATAATCGGGTCTGTCTGATCGAAACGCGATTTACCCCAAATCAATGGCCGCGTCCAACAGGACGCGGCCATTTGCATGTGCGCGCATGTCACCGTCGCACATCAAACGAGCGGCAGTTTGAAAACCCAACGCGTCGATTTGGTGCGCTCTGAAAGAGGAATACTGTTTCCTTAATGAGACCGGGCTGTTTCCAAGACAAAGCAGATATCGTGATTTCACCTTACAGCTGCCCCAATCGCGCCACTTTTGGGGTGGTATATGAGGTCATATCGACTTGGTGATCGGAACGGAACAGAGACCGAACCGAGATGATCCGAAACGGTGTTGAAACCTGAATGAACAACTTCCTTGAAAGGGAACACGCTATGAACAAGATGATCAATAACTTCTTCGCTGACGAATCCGGTGCTGTGACTGTTGACTGGGTTGTTCTGACCGCAGCCATCGTTGGTTTGGGCCTGATTGTTATGAACACCGTTGGCGCGGGCGTCGAAGATCTGGCCACCGATGTTGCATCCGACTTGACCAATAATAGCTTCAAGTACGGCACAACAGCAGTAGCCCCATAATCGGGTCTGACTGATCGAAACAGTAAGGGCCGCGTGCAAGGTGCGCGCGGCCTTTTTCAATAGATTAGCTACATACCAAGCCCCAAAAAGCTATCCTTCAAATCATTGCTTTTCATGCTAGATGCCCGTGTGTGGGACCAGAAGAACCGCAATTCGGCCATATTGAGGAATGATAAAGAATCATTACCCACACTTCGGGCACAACAGCTTAGAAATGCTATGCACGAAAAGGACCACCCAATGAAAAAGTTTTTCGATTTTCTCCACGCAGAAGATGGTGCCGTTACAGTTGACTGGGTTGTCCTAACGGCAGCCATAATTGGCATCGGATTGCTTGTACTTATCCCAATCGCTTATTCGACGACCAGCAGCTCGGTCTCGATCGCTGGGGATATCGCCGACCAGTCCGTTGGTTACAACAGATAAACCGGCGAAATTCCGTTTCTAAAGAAAAGGTAGATGCAATGAGAATGGTATTCGGATTGGTCCTTGTCGTTGGTCTGGCGCTTGCCGGAGCTGCGGTTTGGATGGTGCAAGGCTATGTTAGCCAAGCCCAGAATGATGTTGCCCGAGAGCGTGCCGTTCGGCTGAGGCTCGGCGATTTGATTGAAGTCTATGTCATCAATAAACCGATGGTATATGGGACTGCGATTACCAAAGAAGACGTTGAAAAAGCCATTTTTCCGGTGAAGTCCTTGCCAGAGGGCAGTTTCTCGGATGAGGCGGTTTTGTTCCCGGTCGGCGTGCTTGAACCGCGTTATGTGACGCGCCAGATGGAAAAGACCGAAGTTTTGCTTGCGACCAAAGTGTCTGAGCCGGGTGCCGATATTGGGATTACGTCACGCCTTTCGAAAGGCAAGCGTGCCTTTGCGATCAAGGTTGATGTGGCCTCGGGTGTGTCGGGCTTTGTGCAGCCGGGCGACGGTGTGGATATCTATTGGACAGGGTCTACCGGAAGAAACTCGGGCGATTTTACGCAACTGATTGAAACCACTATCAAGGTGGTTGCCATCGACCAAGTGTCCAACGGCGACCGCGCTAGCGGCGCAACCGTGGCCCGCACCGTGACGGTCGAGGCGACGCCGCAACAAGTGGCACGCCTTGCCCAAGCCCAAGCGACCGGGCGACTGGCACTGTCATTGGTTGGCACGGGTGACGACACGATTGTTGAAAGTGTCGAAGTGGACAGCGCGGCCTTGCTGGGCATCCAAGCCGCCGCCCCTGTGGTGATCGAACAGGTCCGCGAATGCACAATTAAGACCCGTCGTGGCGCCGAAGTTGTGGATATTTCGATCCCTTGCACCAATTAATCATAGATCACGGCCTACCGCATCTAGCGGTTTGGCCGTGAAAACCACGACACGTTGCGGCAGAAACCCCTTCTGTTGCAACTTATCCACATCAAGAACGGCCTTTAAGGTTTTGATTCTTGCAAAAAAAGACGAAACCCTGCAAAGTGTCGTTGAATATGGGCATAAGACCCGTTCTGAGGCGTGCCCAAATCGGGACGTGATCGAAAGGCAGTGATATGACAATGCGGACCCTTCTTGGGGCTACGGCACTTGGCCTTGCTCTGTTGCAGCCGGTTTTTGACCGGGCTGAGGCGCAAACCCTGCGCGTGCAAACGGGCGCTCCGTCTAGCGCGCTCCAGGTTCCTATGAACCGAGCTGTGGTGGTAGAGAGCGACACGCCCTTTGCGGAACTGTCGATCGCCAACCCTGGCATTGCCGATATTTCAACCCTGTCAGACAAGTCGATCTATGTGCTGGGCAAAGCGCCGGGCCGCACGACCATGACATTGCTGAGCGCTGATGGCCGCCTGATTTCAAACGTCGAGGTGCATGTCACCCCCGACATCGCCGAGTTCAAAGAACGTTTGCGGCAGATTTTGCCGGGTGAGCAGATCGAAGTGCGGACGGCCAATGACGGCATTGTTTTGTCAGGTACCGTATCGAGCACGGCAAAGCTTGACCGCGCGCTGGATCTGGCCAATCGTTATGCCCCTGAGCGCATTTCCAATTTAATGAGCGTGGGCGGCACGCAGCAGGTGATGCTGAAAGTGCGCTTTGCAGAGATGCAGCGGTCGGTTTCCAAAAGCCTTTCAGCCTCGCTTGGGATTGGCTCGAGCGGGGGTAATATCACAAGCGCTGCTGCAACAGGCAATGTCAACGGCATCAACAGAGCACTTGCTGGGAGCGCAATCTCGACCACGTCCACGGGCGCTATGAGCCTAGGCTTTTCCGCAGGCAGCTTGCAATTTGCAGTGCTGCTGGAGGCGCTCGAAAGCAAAGGCATGGTGCGGACGCTGGCCGAGCCAAACCTGACTGCGCTGTCAGGCCAAGAGGCAAAGTTCCTTGCGGGTGGCGAATATCCGATCCCGGTGTCGGCCGAGGATGGTACAATCTCGGTTGAATACAAGCCGTTCGGGGTGGAGTTGAACTTTACGCCCGTGGTTGTGGACGGCGACATTATAAACCTGACGCTGAACGCGGCGGTGTCGTCGATTGACAGCACGCTGTCGGTGCAAACCAACGGCATTTCGATCAACGCCTTCAAGCGGCGCGAAACCTCAACCACTGTTGAGATGCGCGACGGCGAGAGTTTTGCGATTGCAGGCCTGTTGCAGGATGATTTCCGTAACCTGAATGGTCAGGTGCCGTGGCTGGGCGATATTCCCGTGATCGGCGCTTTGTTCCGCAGCTCTGAATATCAGCGGTCGCAATCGGAATTGGTGATCATCGTGACGCCGCATTTGGTCACCCCGACACGCGGCGAGACTTTGGCGCTGCCAACCGACCGCGTAAAACTGCCCACCGAGCGTGAACTGTTCTTGTTTGGCAAAGTCACCGGCAAAAATGCTCCCAAAGGGGCTGCTGGTGAGGTTGCGCGGCAAGATTACAGCGGCTCTTACGGTTATGTGATGGAGTAAGCAGATGCAGATTTCGACCTTAGCTTTAAGTGTTTCACTGCTCGCCCTTGCCGCTTGTGGCTCAGAGTTTGATCGTGAAACCGGCGCTGACAACACCAACAATTTCGGCAATGCGACGATGCAGAACGTGCTGAGCCAGACGGGCCAACGGAATTTCACGATGGAACTGGCTGGGCGGTTCGCCAGCGAAGTGCCATCAACCATTACTTTTGCGTTTAATTCGGCACAGCTCGATAGCAATGCGGCGGCAGTACTGCGCCAGCAAGCCGATTGGATTAAAACCTTCCCCGAGGTGCGGTTCCGGGTTTATGGCCACACCGATCTGGTTGGGTCGAACGCGGCAAACCACGCGTTGGGATTGCGCCGCGCCAAAGCGGTTGTCAGCTATTTCGCCAGCCAAGGCATTAGCCGCAACCGGCTGGAGGCGATGTCGTCGTTTGGCGAAACCCGACCTGTTGTGCAAACACCCGGCCCAGAAGAGCAAAACCGCCGCACTGTCACTGAGGTATCGGGCTTTGTAAAAAGCCACCCTACCCTGCTGAATGGGAAATATGCGGAAGTGATTCACCGCGAATATCTGGATCTGGCCAAGCGCCAACACCCTGCAAACCAACAAGTCGCGACGCAAATCGATCCAGGCCAATAATACAGATTAAAGCATTTTGCGTTTGGTCTGAGCCATCGGATCAAACGCAAAATGTAATATGACCAAGCCCCGTGTATGTCTTGGTTCGCAATCAATCTGATTTGAGATTAATTGAAAACCGTTTTAATTTCCACAAAATGGCCGATTTTCCGGCCATTTTGTTTGTTTTGGCATTGCGCGTAATCCACTCCAAAACCAATCTATGTTCACGAAACAGAAAAAGACCTAAGAATAACGGCTTTTTAGCCCCAATCTCGCCACCATTCTCCAGCATCTTGAACCTAATGGGACGAATTGTGCAGCACGTGGCTGTGCAGGGATTTTCGGTTTTGGGCTGTCTGTCTTGCCACTTTGGCAAGGTTGCCCCCAAGGCTATCCCGCTTTTGAAGGGCAAGATAAAATGACGAGCGTTGCAAACCTACATCCCGATCCGGCGCCCATTGTGGCGTGCACCATATCGCGTGATGTGCAGAATTTTGACCTGCTCATCGATGATATGGAAATTGAACTTGGCGAAAATTGGGGCGATTTGTCCTTTGATGACGCCGCCGTTTTTCTGGAACAATCCGAAGCAGCGACGCTGGAATTTGTGGCCATAGCGGTGGACGCCGAGGATACACTTGACCTTGCGCCGATTACGGACCTCATCAAGCTGGCAAAATCCAAGCATATCAAGGTGATGCTGATCGCGCATGATGTTAGCCCGATTGCCTTGCATCAGCTTTTGCGCTTGGGTGCCGATGATTTTGTGCCGTATCCGTTGCCAGAAGGCGCGCTGCATGATGCCATTATGCGCCTGCGAGCAGAACCGGCCCCTGCCCCGGTCGCGGCAAGCGCCCCCCCGGTCGATAATGAACAGCCGCAGCAAAAATCCCCGACCTTCAAGGCCAAGGGCGACCGCGAAGGCGTACTTTTGCCTGTGCATGGCATGTCTGGCGGCGTTGGTGCCTCCACCTTTGCCTGCAACCTGGCCTGGGAATTGGCGACAATTACCAAGACAGATGCGCCCCGCGTGTGTTTGCTGGACCTGGATTTTCAGTTCGGCGCTATTTCGACCAATCTTGACCTGCCGCGCCGCGATGCTGTGTTTGAGGTGTTGCACGATACGGCCAGCGCTGACAGCGAGTCTTTCCTAAAATCCATGCTAACCTTTAACGACAAATTGCACGTGTTCACTGCGCCGCCTGATATGCTGCCTTTGGATATTGTGCAGGGCGAAGACATTGATCGCCTGATCGACATGGCACAGCAAAACTTTGACTTTGTGGTGATTGACATGCCGTCAACCATCGTCAGCTGGACCGAAACGGTGCTGAACCGGGCGCATATTTACTTTGCGTTGATGGAGCTTGATCTGCGGTCAGCCCAAAACGTACTGCGGCTTGTCCGCGCGCTGAAGGCCGAGGCACTGCCATTGGACAAGATGCGCTATGTTTTGAACCGAGCGCCAAAGTTCACCGACCTGTCCGCCAAAAGCCGGGTCAAGCGGATGGCAGAAAGCCTGGATATCGACATCGAAGTGCAACTGCCCGATGGCGGCGCACAGGTGACCCAAGCCAATGACCACGGTTTGCCGCTGGCAGAAACTGCCGCCAAAAACCCGATGCGCCGGGAAATTCAAAAGCTGGCCAAGTCTTTGTATGATTTGAATAAATTAGAACAGACTGCACGGAAATAAGCCAGGCACCGACACACCTTTAAGGGGTCAAATACATGTTCTCGCGTTACAAGAAACCCACCGATGCAACTGCCAAATCTGCGCCCACGGCGGCGGTCGCCTCTGCGACCCCAACCGCGCAGCATGCAGCCACGTCTGATAAGCGGTCAGTTGTTCAAATGCGTCCGTCGCCGGGTGCGCCTGTGCGCAGTTCGGCGGAAGTGGTGGTCGCGGACAAAGAGCTGAAACGCAAGCACCGCTTGATGGAGCTGAAGGTTGAGCTGCACAAAAAGTTGCTGGAAAACCTGAACCTTGCAGCCCTTGAAACAGCATCCGAGGCCAGCCTGAAGGCCGAGATCGCCGCCATCGTGTCTGAAACGCTGGACGAGATGTCGGTGGCTTTGAACAAGGATGACCGCATTGCCTTGAACCAAGAGCTTTATGACGAGGTGATGGGCCTTGGCCCGCTGGAAACCTTGCTAAAGGATGAAACGGTCAACGATATTTTGGTGAACGGCCCCAAGCGCATCTTTATCGAACGCGCGGGCAAGCTGACATTGACCGATATTACCTTTAAGGATGAACGCCATCTTTTGCGCATTATCGACAAGATCGTTTCGGCCGTGGGCCGCCGCGTGGACGAATCGAACCCCTATTGCGATGCGCGTTTGGCGGATGGGTCACGCTTTAACTGCATGGTGCCGCCGGTTGCGGTTGATGGCAGCCTCGTTTCCATTCGTAAGTTCAAAAAAGACAAGTTGTGCATATCTGATCTGGTGAATTTCGGGGCGTTTACCGAGGAAATGGCTGCATATCTGCAAGCCGCCGTATCAACGCGCCTAAACATCATCGTGTCTGGCGGTACGGGTTCGGGTAAAACCACCACACTGAACGCGCTGTCTTCGTTCATCGACAACACCGAACGGGTGCTGACGATTGAGGATACTGCCGAACTCCAGCTACAACAAATTCACGTTGGCCGGATGGAAAGCCGCCCGCCAAACGTGGAAGGCAAAGGCGCTGTGACCCAGCGCGATTGCTTGCGCAACGCACTGCGGATGCGCCCAGACCGGATTATCGTGGGTGAAACCCGTGGTGAAGAGGTTATCGACATGTTGCAGGCCATGAACACGGGCCACGATGGCTCGATGACGACGATCCACGCCAACTCGGCCCGCGACGGTGTAAGCCGTTTGGAAAACATGATCGCGATGGCCGGGATTGAAATGCCGCTAAAGGCCGTGCGCAGCCAGATTTCATCGGCTGTGAACCTGATCGTGCAGGCCAGTCGTTTGCAAGATGGTTCGCGCCGCATGACCTCAATCACCGAGATTACCGGGATGGAGGGCGAAGTTATCTCCATGCAGGAAATCTTTCGCTATGAGCGGCTTGGCCTTGCTGCAGATGGCAAGATTATTGGTCGCTTTAACGCCACGGGGGTGCGCTCACACTATTCCGAACGCTTCCGCCAGTGGGGTTACGATCTGCCCGCCTCTATTTATGAACCTATCGTCTAAGGACATGTCATGACACTCAGCGCAGCCCCCCTCATTTATATTCTAATCTTCGTGGCGGTTCTGGTGCTGGTCGAGGGCCTATACCTGACGGTGTTTGGCAAATCGATCAGCTTGAACAACCGCGTCAGCCGCCGCCTTGCGTTGCTGGAGAAATCTGGCAACCGCGAACAGGTTTTGGAACAACTTCGCAAGGAAATGGGCCAGCACCTAAATTCGCGTGGCATTCCTTTGTATTCCATTCTTGCCACCAAGGCGCAAAAGGCCAACATCGCCTTTTCGCCCAAGCAATTGCTGTTGATCATGGCTGCGCTGTCGGTGTTTTCTTTCCTTGGCCTGACCATCGGCACCAGCGCAGAGCCTGCGGTCCGCGCCTTGATCGCGGTCGCGATGGGGGTTGGTGGCGTTTACACTTGGGTGTCGAAAAAGGCCAAAAAGCGCATGGACCTGATGGATGAACAGCTGCCCGATGCGGTTGAATTGATGGTTCGGTCGCTGCGCGTGGGGCACCCGTTCGCATCAGCCGTGGCGATTGTGGCGCGCGAAGTGGCCGACCCGTTAGGTACCGAATTTGGTATGATCGCCGATGAAGCTGCTTATGGTCGCGAGATCTCTGAGTCGCTGAAAGAATTTGCGGAACGGATGGACAGCCAGGATTTGCGCTTTTTGGCGGTGGCGGTGACCATTCAGCAAACCTCGGGCGGTAACCTCGCCGAGATTTTGCACGGTTTGGCGCAGGTGATCCGCGCACGTTTCAAACTGTTCCGCCGCGTACGCACCATTACAGCCGAGGCAAAGTGGTCGGGCATGTTCCTGTCTGGGTTTCCTATCGCAGCCCTGGTCGCCATCCAGATCATCAAGCCAGACTATTACGATGACGTCAAAGAAACTGAATCCTTCATTCCAGCCGCTTTGGTCGTGGGTACGTTCTTGGTGATCAACGTGATCTTTATGAAGATCATGGTAAATATCAAAGTATAAAAGGCAGAGTCACATGTTCGCTTCCATCTACCAAATGCTTGTCGATCAGCTTGGCCCTATGGGGCCGCTGATGGTGATCGGTGGGCTTGGGCTATTGCTCATCTTGCTGACGCTGCCGGTTATGCTGAAAAAGGCACCCGAGCCGTTTGACAAAATTAAATCCCAACGCGATGCCTACAACATCCCTACGAAAGGTAAACAAGGCCTGCGGATGGGTACTAAAGGCGGGCATAGCGACAAGCTCCAAAAGTTCTCAACCTTTCTTGAGCCGCAAAATGTCGAAGAGATGTCGGCGGCGCGCCTTAAACTGCATCGTGCCGGGTATCGGGCGAAAAACGCTGTGCAGTTGTTTCACTTTGCACAACTGGTTTTCGGCATCGGGTTTTTGTTGCTTGGCGTGATCTATACGCTTGTGTCCCAAGCCTCGGCCGATGTGCCAAGCCATATCGTCGTGATGTCCACCATTGGGCCGGGTGCTGCGGGCTATTACTTGCCACAATATTGGGTGCAGCGGCGCATGCAACAGCGCCAAGAAGAAATCATATCCGGCTTTCCGGATGCGCTGGATATGATGCTGGTCTGCGTTGAAGCCGGGCAATCACTTGACCAGACCATCATGCGCGTGGCCAAGGAAAGCCGCGCGGGCTATCCGGCGTTGGCCGATGAATTTGACACGGTCGCCCAAGAGGTGAAGGCCGGCAAAGAGCGGGTTATGGTGTTGAAAGACATGTCCGAACGGGTGGGCATTGCCGATGTGGCGTCGTTTGTGACCACGCTGGTGCAATCAGCCACGTTTGGTACGTCTATGGCCGAAGCTTTGCGTGTCTATTCTGCCGAAATGCGGGATAAACGGGTGATGCGCGCCGAGGAAAAGGCAAATACCTTGCCGACCAAGCTGACGCTAGGCACAATGCTGTTCACCGTTCCGCCCTTGCTAATCATTCTGATCGGGCCTTCGGTACACGGTATTTCGAAATCGCTCGGCGGGGGCTGATAGCACCAGATGATTGAACGATCGCCTGTTTTGATCGTGGCCTTGGCCCTTTTGGTCGCCTGTCAATCGACGGGCGGCCTTTCGGCTGCGGACAAGGCGCGCAATGCGCCTTTTGCCGCTGATGGCAGCGAAAAAGGCGTTGATGGCTTGTTGGTTGGCCATCGCTTGATGGAAGCGCAAGAATATGAGCTGGCATTGCGCGCTTACCTGCGGGCGGCCGGCGAACAAGGTATGACAGCAGATGTGCTGTCGTCCCTTGGCTCTGCCAATCTGCGGCTTGGCCGCTTGGGGCAGGCAGAAACCTTGCTACGCCAAGCGGTTAAGGCCGATGCAACGTCGGTTCCGGCCCAAAACAACCTTGGCGTGGTCCTTATGGAACGTGGCAAATTGGGCGAGGCGCGCGGCGTGTTTCAACAGGCATTCGCGCTGAATAGTGGCAGTTCAGACTCAATCCGCGAAAATCTTCGTCTGGCTATCGCGCGCAGCAATGAGGCTGTATATGATGATGAAGCAGAAAAACCCGCCTTCACTCTAGTGCGGCGCGATGAAGGGCAATATGCGCTTCTCTCGCAGCTTTAGGGCCGAGGACACCGAGCAGTAAAAAAGGACGCAAAATGCGCCACCCTGTCTTTGTTGCCCTGTGCCTTAGCGGCACGGTTGGCCTAATGGGCTGTCAAAAAGCCTCGGACGGCGAAGTAAGCCGCGCGATGAAAAACGTGAATGTCATAGATGAGTCCAATCTCAATGACATCATGCTGACGGTTGGCGACCCGAATGAATCGGTTGCCTATTTCCGCAAAACCCTCGCAGAAAACCCCGACCGGGTGGATCTTAAGCGCGGCTTGGCGAAATCCTTGGTCCGCGCCCAGCAACCGCAAGAGGCGGCCTCTGTCTGGTCCGCTGTTGTGGCTGACCCGCAAGCCACCAATGATGACCGTGTGGCCTATGCCGATGCGCTGATCCGCTCAAACGAGTGGAAGCGTGCCGAAGCTGAGTTGAACAAAATTCCGCCCACGCACGAAACTTTTGAACGCTATAAGCTGGAAGCAATGATCGCGGACAGCAATAAAAACTGGAAAAAAGCCGATAGTTTTTATGAGATTGCGGTGGGTCTGACCACCACACCCGCCAGCGTTTACAACAACTGGGGCTTTTCCAAGCTGACAAGGTCTGATTTCTCCGGCGCAGAAAAGCTGTTTTTTGACGCGCTGACCTATGACCCGCAGTTGTTTACGGCCAAGAATAACCTTGTGCTGGCCCGCGGCGCACAGCGTAAATATGAGATTCCGGTCATCAAAATGACCCAGACTGAGCGGGCGCAATTGCTGCACACCATGGCGTTGACCGCGATAAAACAGGGCGATGTCCGCATTGGTAAAGGCCTGTTGCAAGAGGCGATTGACACCCACCCGCAGCATTTTGACGCAGCCGTGCGCTCGCTTGCTGCCCTAGATGCCAAAGTGACGAATTGATGCTGACAGACGTGACCTCTTTGCTTTGGTTCCTGCCCTTCACCGTGCCAATCGCGATATGGGTTGCGTGGTCGGATATGAAGTTCATGAAAATTCCGAACAAGGCCGTTTTGGCGTTGCTGGTGGTGTATCTGCTGGTTGGGCTGTTCGTGTTTCCGTTGAAAATTTGGGGCTGGGGCTTGGCCTTGGGGGCGATTGTGTTGGTTGTTGGCTTTGTGGCCACAGCGGCGCGGATGATGGGTGCGGGTGACGCCAAGTTTGGGGCGGCGATGGCGCCGTTTTTTGCCACGGCCGATGTGCGTTTGGTTTTGTTTCTGGCGGCCGCGTGCTTGTTTGGCGCGCTGACCAGCCACCGTTTGGCCAAACACAGCGGCTTTGTGCGCAACCGCACGCCCGATTGGCTGAGCTGGACCCATAAGGATTTTCCCATGGGTTTTGCACTGGCCGGATTGTTGATTTTTTATCCTGTCGTGGACCGCTGGATTGGCTAAGCAGTTCATTCTTTTGAAACTCCGATGCGGCCATAGTGCAACCGACGAAAACCAAAGGTGCGCCAGATGAACGATCAAACACCGCAGTCAAATGTCCTCCCCCCGCCCTCGTGCAGATCACTGGCCGAGGTTGGGCTGTCATTGGTCATGATGCGGGACATTTTGCTGAAAACCATGTTCCGCACCAACCTTGATCTGACCTCGTCTATTGCGCGCGCGGTGTGTTTGCCGGTGCAATTGACCCAAGAGTTGATTGACCTTGCCCGAACCCAGCGCTTGCTGGAGGCGACAGGCACAATGCACGCCACGTCCAGCGCCGAAATGGGCTATCAGCTGACGGATGCCGGCAAGGCCCGCGCCTTGGATGCGCTGTCGCAGTCTGAATATTACGGGGCCATGCCCATTCCGCTAGCCAATTACCGTGTGCAGGTTGAACGCCAATCGGTGCGCAACATACGCCTAACGCGTGAGCAGTTGGTGGGGGCTATGGGCCATCTGATCTTGCCGCCTGACCTATTGGGAAACCTTGGTCCGGCCATTACCTCGGGGCGGTCTATCTTGATGTACGGCCCCCCCGGCAATGGTAAGTCCTCTATTTCAAACGGTATTCGGGATGCGATGGGGGATAAGATTTATGTTCCCCGCGCGCTGGAATATGCGGGCCAGGTTATCACAGTTTATGACCCCATCGTCCATTCCGCCGCCGAAGAGGCAACGGATGACCCAAACTCGCTGCGCCGCACTTCGAACCGTTTTGACAATCGCTATGTCTTTTGCGAACGCCCAACGGTGATCACGGGGGGCGAGCTTTCGCTTGAAATGCTTGATCTGACCTACAACACTACCGCGCGGACCTATCAGGCCCCTTTGCAGTTGAAATCCACTGGCGGCATTTTCATCGTAGACGACCTTGGCCGCCAAGCCGAACCGCCGCAAAAGCTGATCAACCGGTGGATTGTTCCGCTGGAAGAGGCTAAGGACATCCTTGCCTTACAATCGGGCGAGAAATTCACCGTGCCGTTTGACACGCTGGTCATTTTCTCCACCAACTTCCACCCGAATGAGATTTTTGACGGCGCGGCCCTACGGCGTATCTTTTTCAAAATCAAAATTGATGGGCCAGATCAGGAAAACTTTCTGAAAATTTTCGCGATGGTCGCGCGGGCGAAAAAGATGCCTTTGGATGAACGCACTTTGGTGCATTTGATGAAGGTGAAGTTTCCGACCATCCAGAACAACTACGCCAACTATATGCCTAAATTTCTGATCGAACAGATGATGGCGGTGTGTGATTTTGAAAACACGCCGTATCATATGACCCCGGATCTGATTGATCGCGCCTGGGGCAACATGTTTGTGAAACAAGAAAAGATCGCGCACTGACTGCGGTTCAGGCCGCGATTAGGGCTTTGCGCCCGCGCAGCGCATAACGCCGGTTTCCGTTACAATCAGATCCAGTTGCTGGTCGGTCGGCTCTATCGGCACCTCTGGCACTTCTTGCGCGGCAAAAGCAAACCCTACGGCCAATATCTGCCCGCGCGCGCGCAAGCCTTCCAAGGTGCGGTCATAAAACCCGCCGCCATAGCCCAAACGGTAGCCCCGCGCATCAAAAGCAACCAACGGCACGATCAGCACGTCAGGCTCAACCCAAACCCCCTCGGCGGGGATCAAAGCGCCAAACTCTCCGGGTATCATCGCGCAGCCGGGTGACCATTCGCGAAACCGCAGCGGCTGCCCGGCACCCATAATCACCGGCACGCAGACCACGCCTTGATGGGCCGCCATCGCAGGCAGCGGGTCAATCTCAGTGCGCATCGGCATGTAGCCTGCCAAAACCTTGCCGCGCTCGGTCGCTAAAACATCTGCCAAAATCTCGGCCGCTTGGCCCTGCCCTGCCTCAAACGCCAGCTTGCGGGCCGCAAAACCGCGCGCCCGTGCAGCTTTCTTTACAGCAATATCCATGAAGCCAATCCCAAAAAGGCAAAGAAACCAACAACATCTGTTACCGTAGTTACAAACGGCCCTGAGGCAAGGGCCGGGTCAATGCCATAACGTTGCAAGCCCATCGGGATCAAAATCCCCCCTGCCGCCGCCGCGATCAAGGTTAGCACCATCGCCACCCCGATCACCACCGCCAGCATTGGAATGCCGAACCAAAACCCCGCGATCAGCGCCATGAGCAGGCCAAAGGCCACCCCGTTCAATGCCCCCACCGCCGCCTCGCGCCGCACCACGCGCAGCGCGTTTTGCGAGGTCAAATCGCGCGTGGCCAAGGCGCGCACCGCCACGGTCATGGTTTGCGTGCCAGCGTTCCCACCCATCGACGCCACGATGGGCATCAACACGGCAAGGGCGACCATTTTATCAATCTCATCCGCAAAAGCGCTGATCACCGTCGACGCCAGAATCGCGGTCAACAGGTTTACAAACAACCACACGGCCCGGCCTTTGGTCGCCTCCCAAACCGTGTCTGACAGGCTGGCCTCGTCGCCCACACCCGCCATCCGCAGCATGTCTTCTTCATGCTCATCGTCCAGCACGTTCATCGCGTCATCAATCGTGATCACGCCGACCAAGCGGTCGTTTTCATCGACCACCGGGCAGGAAATTAGATGATACTGGTTAAAGATATAGGCGACATCGGCCTCAGGCTCGGTCGCCTCAATTGTGCGAAAACTGTCTTCCTCAAGCGCCTTCAGCAAAACCTCGCGCCGCGCAGACAACACACGGCCCAGCGTCACATAGCCTGTGGGTTTCATGTCAGTATCGATAAGGATGATGTGGTAAAACTGATCTGGCAAAGTCTCATTTGATCGTAAATAATCAATGGCTTGCCCGACGTTCCACTGCTCAGGTGCCACCACCAGTTCACGCTGCATCAAACGCCCGGCGGAATAGTCCGGATAGCCCATGGCCCGCTCAACCGCGACCCTGTCATCAGCTTCCAACGCGCCTAGAATGCGGTCGTGGTCTTCTTCTTCCAGGTCTTCCAGAATGTCGACAACGTCATCGGTGTCCAGCTCGCGCACCGCTTCGGCCAAAACCGACGGCGACAGCGAATCAATCACCTCCTCGCGGATGCTTTCATCCAGTTCCGAGAGGATTTCGCCATCAATCCCGTCGGGCCACAGGCGCAGCAGGTCGCGGCGGTCATTCGGGCTAATCTGTTCCAAAAGATCGGCAATATCAGCCGCATGCAACGGATCGAGCAATGCGTCCAAGCGCTTGGCATCTTGGGCCTCAACAGCATCAGAAATCGCCTCAACCCGGCGGGCATCCAGCACATCTTCTTCCATGTCGTCGATGTCGTCTGACATATAGTCCCCCTACGCCTGCATTTGCGCTGACCCTACGATACAGGATTGCAAAGAAACAGGGGCGTTAGGGAAATTTACGCGGGCACAAAAACCTTATAGGGTGGCACGAATGGCAATCATAACAGGCGCATGAAATGGCTGAACTGATCCTTGGGCAAGTCCTTTCCTATCACGGCGACCCGTTTGTAGAGGGGCCGGATGCTGTGCATGTGGAACCACAAGGCGGTGTCGTCATGCTTGGTGGCGAGATTGTTGCGGTAGGCACTGCTGACGCGCTGCGCTCAGCTTATCCCCAAGCCTTGGTGACCGACTACGGCAAATGCCTAATTTCACCGGGTTTCATTGACCCTCATGTGCATTACCCCCAAACGGCCATCATCGCGAGTTGGGGCAAAAGGCTGATTGACTGGCTCAACACCTATACCTTCCCCGAGGAAATGCGCTTTGCTGACCCTGACTATGCCGCTGAGATCGCCGCGCGCTATTTTGACCTGACGCTGGCAAATGGTACAACGACTGTTTGTTCTTACGCCACAATCCATCCTGAAAGCGTGGATGCCTTTTTCATGGCCGCCCAAACGCGGGGGCTGCGCGCCTATGGCGGCAAAACCTGCATGGACCGTAACGCGCCCAAGGGTCTGCAAGACAGCGCGAAATCCGCCTATGATGACAGCAAGCAGTTGCTGGAAAAGTGGCATGGGGTAGATCGGTTGTCCTATGTCATCACCCCACGTTTTTCACCAACCTCAACGCCCGAACAGCTTGTAGCCCTCGGCGCGCTTTGGGCGGAAAATCAGACTTGCCTGATGCAAACGCATCTGTCGGAACAAACCGACGAAATCGCATGGGTCAAAACCCTGTATCCCAGCGCCCGCGACTATCTCGACACCTACGAAGCCCACGGCCTTTTGGGCATGGGCGGCCTTTACGGCCACGCCATCTATCTGGAGCCGCGAGAGGTCGATCGGCTGGTTGAGGTCGGCGCAAGCCTGATCCACTGCCCGACCTCCAACACCTTCATCGGCTCGGGCCTGTTTGATATGGAAGGTATGGTTGCACGCGGCTTGCGGGTAGGCCTCGCCACCGATACAGGCGGCGGCTCGTCCTTTTCCATGCTGCGCACAATGGCCGCCGCCTATGAGGTGGCTCAACTGCGCGGCACGTGTCTGCACCCCGCGCAATTGTGGTGGCTTGCCACCCAAGGCTCTGCGCGCGCGCTGCATGCGGAACAGAAAATCGGCAATCTTGCCGTTGGAATGGAGGCGGATCTTGTGGTCATCGACCTTGCCTCAACCGCGGCGATTGAGCAGGCCACGCGCCGCGCCGAAACCCTGTGGCAGTCGGTCTTTCCGACAATCATGATGGGCGACGATCGCGCGATCACAGCGGTTTACGTTGGGGGCAAGCGCGCCTGACCCCATTTCATCTTGGCCCAAATACCTAAAAACGCTGCCAAACACGCAAGGGGCTAGTGGTTTACTCCACCAATTCCCAGCCATCCGGGTCAAAGCCAAACTTCAGCGCAATCTCGGTCGCGCGCTTTTCTTCGGCCCAAATGGCTGCGGCCGAGATTTCCATCTCTGGCGTGCGCGCTTCCAGCGTCTCGCCGTCCTCGTCCTGCCGGGTCACAAACCCTGCGGCCTTCAGCGCCTTTTCGGCAGCCGCAAACGGCGCATCCACCTCCTCGGCCAAAAACAGAAAATTCACCACGGCGCGTTTCGGCAAGCTGTCAATTTTGCCAATCTCGACAAAGGTATCAAAGGTTTCGGCCTGCTGTGCCTTGTAATCATGGCTCATGGTCTGCTCCTGCAAAAGGTTAAACCTTTCCTGCCCAAACCGGCCACTTGGTGCAAGCGGTTATTGCTGCAACCGCCGCGCAAGCTGGTTTTGTCGCGCTACCACAGCCCCCAAATCCAGCGTCACCATTGCCCCGTCTCGCACCACCACACGGCCTTCCACAATCAAATCGCGCACCCGCATTGGCCCTGCAAGCAAAAATGCCACGGGGTCCCACGACCCTGCCGCCTCTATGCCCGACATATCCCAAATCGCAATATCGGCGCGTTTCCCAACAGCGATTGATCCGCAATCGTGCCGCCCCAGCACCTGCGCACCGCCCAAAGTCGCGATTTCCAACGCCTCGCGCGCGCTCATCGCATCGGCACCGCAGCTCACGCGCTGCAACAACATGGCTTGGCGGGCCTCTAGCGCGATATTGCCTGCATCATTACTGGCCGACCCATCGACGCCCAAGCCTACCTTTACGCCCGCATCCCGCATCAATCGAACAGGCGCGATGCCAGACCCAAGACGGCAGTTCGAACAGGGGCAATGCGCCACACCTGTGCCGGTTCGTGCAAATAAATCAATCTCTTGTGCGTCTAACTTCACACAATGCGCATGCCACACATCATCACCCACCCAGCCCAAATCTTCGGCATATTGGCCAGGACGGCAGCCGAATTTTTCCAAAGAATAGGCGATATCTTCGTCATTCTCGGCCAAATGCGTGTGCAGCATCACGCCTTTGTCGCGCGCCAGCAACGCCGCATCGCGCATCAAATCTCGGCTCACCGAAAACGGTGAACAGGGTGCGATTCCCACCCGCACCATCGCGCCTTCGCCGGCATCGTGAAAACGGTCTACCACCCGAATACAATCTTCCAAGATTGCGGCCTCCCGCTCCACCAACGCATCGGGGGGCAAACCGCCATCACTTTCGCCAATGCTCATCGCACCGCGCGTGGGGTGAAACCGCAGCCCCACCTCGGCCGCCGCGGCAATCGTATCATCCAACCGCGCGCCATTGGGGAACATGTACAAATGGTCCGAGGTCAGGCTGCACCCGGTTAGCGCCAATTCAGCCAAACCGACCTGGGCGGAGGTAAAAATCTCATCTGGCCCAAAGCGCACCCAAATCGGATACAAGGTTTTCAGCCAGCCAAACAGCAGCGCATCCTGCCCCCCCGGCACCGCACGCGTTAAGGTTTGATAGAGGTGGTGGTGCGTGTTCACCAAGCCCGGCGTCACGATGCAGCCTTTGGCGTTGATCACTTGGCCCGTGCTTGCCAAGCCGCTGCCAATTGCCGCAATCACGCCATCCCGCAGCAACACATCCGCGCCCGCAAGTTCACGCCGCGTGCTGTCCATCGTGACCACGAAATCAGCATTTTTGATCAGTATTTCAGACATTTAGGAGCCCCGCTTCATCACCCCCTTCGGTGAACAGGGCCACCCCAAGCGCGACAGAAGGGGGATGAAGGACTCGCGCTGGCCCTTGCAGGCTACCGCAGAAAAAGCGTTAGTCAAACCGCCAAATGCACTGCATATCACCACCCACTGCAGCTTGCGCCACAAGCCGCAAACGCGGTGCATCAGCCAAAGCGTGCAAGTCCAACGGCCCAATTGCGCCCAGCCCTTCCGCGCCAATCACAGCGCCTGCGGTAAAGCTGATCACCTCATCCACCAACCCTGCGCGGATCAAAGCGGCGGCCAGCCCCGCACCGCCTTCGCAAAACACGCGGCCAATGCCTTTGGCAGCCAAGGCCTGCATGGCCGCGCGCAAATCCAAATGGCCTTGGGCCATGGGAATTTCCAATAATGAGGCGCCTGTCCCCACCCAATCGCGGCCATCGGCCCCCGGCCCGTGCAACATCCAAACAGGATTTGCCTGCGCGGTTTGGCCCAATCGTCCAGCGGGTTTACACCGCAGCGTAGAATCCACCACAACCCGCACCGGCTGATGCACCGCGCCCATATCGCGCACCGTCAAATTCGGATCATCCGCCTGAACCGTGCCAGACCCGACCATTACCGCGTCATGCGTCATCCGCATCAGATGCACCGCACGGCGCGCATCCGGCCCGGTAATCCAGCGGCTTTCGCCCGTGCTTGTGGCGATCCGCCCATCCAAGGTTGTGGCAAGCTTTAGGGTCACCATCGGCAAACCGTGCTCGATTCGCTTCAAAAACCCCCGATTCAAAACCCGCGCCTCATGCTGGCACAGGCCTTCGTCAACGGGAATTCCAGCAGCGCGCAGCATTGCGTGGCCGCGGCCCGCCACACGCGCATCGGGGTCTGTCAAAGCACTGAAAACATGGGAAACACCGGCCTCGATCAACCCCAACGCACAAGGCGGGGTTTGCCCGTGATGCGCACAAGGTTCCAGCGTCACATAGGCCGTAGCACCGCGCGCCAAAGGTCCGGCTTGGTCAATCGCCATGCGTTCGGCATGGGGCCGCCCGCCGGGTTGGGTCCAACCGCGCCCAACAATTCGGCCAGCGTTTACCAACACACACCCCACCGCAGGGTTAGGCCAAACACGCCCAAGGCCACGCATCGCGAGCTGCAACGCGTGGCGCATATGGGCGTGATGGTCGGTCATTCGTCGGCTGTGCCGCCGGGCCGCAGCTCTGACACAAACTTATCGAAATCATCTGCCGCTTGGAAGTTTTTGTAAACGCTGGCAAATCTTACATATGCCACCGTATCAATCCGCGCGAGGCTTTCCATGACGATCTCACCGATCACCTTGGAATTGATATCCGTCTCGCCCAGACTTTCCAACCGCCGCACGATCCCGCTGATCATCTGATCCACGCGTTCATGGTCGATGGGTCGCTTTTGCAGCGCAATCCGGATAGAGCGTTCCAGCTTGGTCCGATCAAAATCTTCGCGTTTTCCGTTGGTTTTGATCACCACAAGGTCGCGCAACTGCACCCGTTCATAGGTGGTAAAACGTCCGCCACAGGCCGGGCAAAACCGCCTGCGCCGAATGGAAACATGGTCTTCAGCCGGGCGGCTGTCTTTGACTTGTGTGTCGATATTCCCGCAGAATGGGCAGCGCATAGGCTGATCCCCCTTCGTTTCTTGTTTTTACTGCCTCAGATGCGGGGGTTCGCCCCCCTGCTTATCCATAGAACTATAGGCAGGCGCACAGGTCTTGGGTAGCGGATATTTTTATGGCCTAGATATAGATGCCAATGTGTGGCGCGCGGGACTCAATCTGTTTTACGCACCACTTTTCTGGACCTGCGCCAATTCGTGCTACATTCGAACCATAGGCAATGGAAAAGGAGCCTGTAGATGACCCGGCTTACCGCCAAGGACTTTGCGCCAGAATTGCTGGAACTCTATGATTTCTATGCCTATGGCAAAATCACCAAACGCCAGTTCTTGGAACAGGCCGGCCGTTTTACCGCCGCAGGGATCACCGCCGCCGCCGTGCTGGGCATGATGTCACCCGATTATGCGATGGCCGAACAGGTTTCGTTCAATGACCCTGATATCGTTGGCGAATATGTGATGTACCCGTCGCCCAATGGCCACGGTCAGGTGCGCGGTTGTGGTCGTGCATGAAAATCGCGGCCTGAACCCCTATATTGAGGATGTTGCGCGGCGTGTTGCCACGGCGGGCTATATAGCGCTGGCCCCCGATGGCTTGACCTCGGTCGGCGGTTATCCCGGCAATGATGAGGCGGGGCGCGAGTTGCAAAGCCAAGTTGACCCTACCAAGCTGATGAACGACTTTTTCGCAGCAATTGAATGGCTTATGGCGCATGAGGCGACGACTGGCAAAGTTGCGATCACTGGCTTTTGCTATGGGGGCGGGGTCGCCAATGCCGCCGCCGTGGCCTACCCGGAGCTTGCAGGCGCCGTACCGTTTTATGGCCGCCAAGCCGATGCCGCCGATGTGTCGCGCATCCAAGCCCCATTGCTGCTGCATTACGGCGCGCTCGACGAACGGGTCAACGCAGGCTGGCCCGCCTATGAGGCAGCACTGATCGCGAACGGCAAGAGCTTTGAGGCGTTCATTTATGAAGGCGCAAACCACGGGTTCCACAACGACAGCACACCGCGCTATGATGAGGCGATGGCAAATCTGGCATGGGACCGCACCATCGCCTTTTTCGGTAAAACCTTGGTATAACACATAAATTGGCAAGAACCGGGGGGTTGGGTCCGTTCAGTCAAACGGAAACGGCAGGATCTTTTCGCAATAGGCGGCTGTTGCAGCCCCTGCCGAAATACCTCCATCCCCCGGTTCGGCACTGAAAGACGTGAACAGCCCCATCTTCACCTTCCGCGCAGGATCGGTTGTAAAGCTGATACCTTTTCCCTGTTTGCGCGGCGGGGTCGAGACGCGAAACAGCCGGGTTTTGCTGGGCAAGCCAAGGGCCGCAATCACAAAATCACCCGCTGCACAGAGGTAATCCGTTTCGCGCGGAACAGAGGCGAAGCTGACGGTAAAGTCAGTCGCGTTTATGCGGTCCACCACCATGCCATTTTGCGCGGCAAAGGCGCTGCGGCAGCCCCACTGGAAGCCAACACAATTGTTAAGATCAAAATCGCTTTCATAATGCCCTTACTCTGCGCCCCCCTCAAACTAGGCTCAGGACTCATTGATCATATCCAGAAGATGACGATGGCTGCTATTGCGATTGCGGACATGAAGGTGTGGGCGCATCGGTCGTAGCGGGTGTGGATGCGACGCCAGTCCTTGAGTTTGCCGAACATGTTCTCGATTTT
>Ga0209390_10001033_pt1 | contig 54947 bp, 45 predicted proteins | sample BON01_FD_187212 | JGI IMG/M metagenome (GOLD analysis project Ga0209390, IMG submission 187212) | Freshwater microbial communities from Lake Bonney liftoff mats and glacier meltwater in Antarctica - BON-01 (SPAdes) (version 2) | ecosystem: Environmental > Aquatic > Freshwater > Ice > Glacier...
CATCCAGTCGATCAAATCAGCCGCCCGAGGCTTTCGCAACTTCAACAACTATCGCACACGCATCCTCTTCTATTGCGGCAAGCTCAATCTCATGCCTGACAACTGCCACTAAAGTAACTGAAGAACCATAAATAAAGCCTTTTCTCGCGGCCCTCGTTTGACAATCAGCCGCCAACTCTGTGGCGTCGATAGCCCCTGCCACAGTCGGGTTATTACCCACCTTCACGATCACACCAACTCTTACAGCATTCGTCAAACGACGCGCTGACTTTGCCACCGCAGTCGCCATTCGCATAGCTGACGGTAGCGTACAAAACCGCCAAAATTGCTGGCGAATTCCTGGCGATTCGGTAATAAAGAAGGCTGAAACCACATAACCTAGGGGCCGTATTTCCGTTCCTCCACAAAACAGTCCCGATGTGCAGCATCCAATTTCCTGACGTGATCCGGCACACCGCACGGACCTAATTGCTGACGCAGATCCTGATCACACGCGTTCTCAAACCGCCGAGATCTGGCTTAGTCGGCTTGATTGTTTTCACGCGAATGACGGTTAATATCTTGACTGACAAAGCCACTTGTCCCATCGTCCTGTCACTGCCAGCTTTCAGAACAGCGTGGCAAATTGCAGGCGGGAATAAAGCGACTGGCGGGGCACTTGACTCAGACGTCACACAAAACCAGCCCCTCTAAAAATCAACACGCGAATCACACTACACTTTCGGAGCCAACTGGATGCTAAGAAAACTGACCACCTGTTTATTGCTGCTTGTTCTTTCTGCCACGTCGTTTGCCGACGATAAACCGTCGCGTGTTTTAATGCTGACTCAAAGCGTGGGCTTCCGTCACGGATCCGTCAACCGAGACGGAAAAGACCTCGCTCCAGCAGAAATCGCGATGGTTCAACTGGGACAGAAAACGGGACTGTTCAATGTGCATTGCACACAGGATGCTGCTTCAGACATCACGAAAGAAAATCTTCAGAATTACGATATTGTGATGTTCTACACCACCGGCAAACTGCCCATCGCTGATGCCGATCTGGACTACTTCATGAACACTTGGCTGAAGCAAAAGGGCCACGGATTCATTGGCTTCCATTCGGCAACGGACACGTTCCACGACTATCAACCATACTGGGACATGATTGGTGGAACCTTTAACGGACATCCATGGGGCTCGGGTACAACGGTCACTGTTTCCGTGCACGAACCGGAACATCCAACAATGAAATCGTTTGGTTCGCAGTTCCAGATTCGCGACGAAATCTATCAGTACAAGAACTGGCAGCATGAAAAAGTCCGCGTTCTAATGAGCCTGGATATGAGCAAGTGCGAGCCATCCAAGCCATATCATGTGCCCCTGGCGTGGGTGAAGTCTTATGGCGAAGGTAAAGTTTACGTCAACAATCTGGGCCACAACGAATCATCGTGGGCGGACGAACGATACCTGAAATCGATCACGGCCGGAATTCAATGGATTCGCGGAGACGTTGAAGGCGAATCAGCTCCCAACCCTGAATTGTCAAAGGCTCAGGAAGAACTCGCCAAGACGGCAGCGGCCGGCAAACAGTAATCATCGGATTTCGCATTTGTCCTAAAAAAAACAGCCCCGGTCGAAAAAATGACCGGGGCTGTTTCGTTTTAACTATCAAATTCGCCTGATGGCAAGTTGCGTTTGTCGAGCCTGCTGCATCTGCGGTTACCACAGAAACTTTTAGCCCAGCAGGTCTTTCACGGTGTCTCGTTCTTCAACGAGTTCAGCAACGGTGGCATCAAGTTTGGCCTGAGCAAACTCGTTGTGCGACAGCCCCTGCACGATGCTCCACTTATTGCCATCGCTGGTTAGCGGGAAGCTGCTGATCAAGCCAGCTTCAACACCGTAACTGCCATCGCTGCAAACCGCTGCACTAAACGACGCTCCGGACGCTGTTGGATTGGCAATTGCTTTCAGCGAATCGACAATTCCGTTTGCCGCCGATGCTGCGCTCGATGCTCCGCGAGCTGCAATTACCGCGGCTCCGCGTTTTTGAACGATAGAAATAAATTCGTCCTGCAACCATGACCCGTCGCCAATCACTTCAGCGGCTGATTTGCCGTCGATTTTTGCGTTGAAGAAGTCAGGGTACTGAGTGGCCGAATGGTTGCCCCAGATAGTCATGTTGGAAACAGCAGAAACAGGTCGGCCAGACTTCTGAGCCAGCTGCGAAACCGCTCGATTCTGATCCAGCATGGTCATCGCGTACCAGCGATCGTCAGGAACGTTTGGAGCATTATTCATTGCAATCAGGCAGTTTGTATTGCAGGGATTGCCAACAACCAGAACTCGCACGTCTTTGGCAGCAGCATCGGAAATTGCTTTGCCTGTGCTGGTAAAAATTGGACCGTTGATACGAATCAGGTCGCCTCGTTCCATGCCTTTACCACGAGGCACGCTGCCAACGCACAGCACAAAGTTGCAGTCTGCAAAACCGTCCTGCAGATGATCACTGTCCGCTTTGACGACGCCAGCCAGAGTTGGAAAGGCACAGTCGTCCAGTTCCATTTCAACACCATCAAGTGCTCCCATTGCAGGTGGCACTTCCACCATGTGCAGGATGACCTGTTGATCCGGACCAAACACCTGCCCGGAGGCAAGGCGAAACAGCAACGAGTAGCCAATCTGACCAGCGGCACCAGTAACAGCAACTCGAATTGGGGCAGACATCAATCGATCCTTTTCCGGAAAATAAACAGTAAAGTCATTACGAAAAACTCACGCCAACTTCTGCCCTGTATTCCGGAAGCATCTACGAAGCATTCCCGAGCGGCAGCTTGAATTGGGCAGCGGACACACCGCATCAGTTTGTTCAGCAAAAACACAGCGGCGCAAGCCGATGCGCCCGCATGTTGCGGTGATCGTCTGAATTGTAGCCAGGTCGCAGGCAGACTTTCAAAGCAATGCCCATCGTCTCACGATTGGTAATGCAAGTGCCGAAACACGCAAGGCCGCCCGCCTCAGAAATGCCCCTGTTGCCACTAACTTCACCGCAGCTACCCCTCAAAAACCGTTAATGTCTCTTCACTAAGATTCGCATTCACCCCAGTTCGCTGCAATCGAGATGGATACTGCAGCCCGGATTTTCGACTTTTCATCCAGCAGCACGAACTGGACGCCTAACGGCTCACCCGGGCGGAAGAGTCAACGTAAAGGCGATCGCCTGCTTTACCCAACTTTTCAACTGATGATCGGAATCGAAACCATCCGGTTCAACCATCACCCAGCCTCTCATCGAGCGACCGGTAATGTCACACTCACGGACAAATTCCCGCTGAAGCAACGACTCCCACACATCAATGCCGACGCGCAGAACCAGATATTCTTTCCAGATGCCAACGCACATGTTTCCGTCCAACAAAAACCCAATTCCGCCGAACATCTTTTTCTCTGCAAACCGAGCGTCATCTACCACAATGCCGCGCACGCGTTCCGCAGAAGATTCATCAAACGCCATGCAAAGATTTCCGTTGATACTGGTAGAGTTGATCCGATTTCTGAAATCGTCTGTTTCGCAAAAAGTCGTCTTATGATACCGCCCAACCCAAACTGTGTGTATGTCACCAATTCCAAGGGGCAGGCTGACATCGTTGCCGCATGGCTGCAGCAATGCGACGTTGATGCTCGAGTAAACAGCAACACATCGCTTGGAGGCCTTCCCGAGCTAATACTTTGGTCCAGCACCGAATCTGCTTCTGGAGCGTTTGAAGTCTGGGTGCCTGAAGATTCCGTCCAGACAGCCAGAACTCTGGTTTCCGAATGGCAAGCAAACCAGCAGCAATTTCTATCTGAGCGTCAGCAGAAAGGGCCTGTCACAACCAACTGTGAATCATGTTCTCGCAGTCTGACGCTGCCTGCGGAAAAACGCGGAAAGATTGAAGTCTGCCCGGACTGCGGCCACTACATTGACATCCCGGAATAAGGTGCCGCTGCAAACTAAAACGTCAACGACATGCAAGCGCCAGTAAAATGTTCTACAGTTCGTAATCAGTCCCTCTGCGATCAACATTAATCAAAGGAATAATAAACATGACGCGATCCCTGGGAGAAACAATCGGCGACTCGCTAAAACTTAGCCTGGGCTACAGCGAACGCCTTCTGAAAGACGTAACCGCCACCCAGTTTGCCCGCCTTGCAAGCCCCGGCGGGCAGGTTGTCGAATCAAATCACGCTGCATTTATTTACGGACACCTAAGCCTGTATGCTGCACGAATTCTGGCGGATCTCGGGGCCGATGCTCCGGCAATTCCAGATGGTTTCGCAGATGTGTTCTCAAAAGATGCTCATTGCGTGGACGATCCGGAAAATACCATTTACCCGGGGATGGACGCTGTCACCGCCTTCTTTTTCGAAAGCTACAAAGCCGCGTTGGCAGCAATTCAGGCAACTTCTGACGAAACCTTTCAACAGCCGAATCCACTGGGTGGCGGCATGACAGAACGCTTTCCAACTCTGGGTTCCATGCACAACTTTTATATTGGCGGTCACGTAATGCTGCACATCGGCCAGATGAGTGCATGGCGAAGAATGCAGGGCCTCGGATCAGCGTAACGTTGCCGATTGCCAAAACCTGTCCGTCGACGAACATACGTCGTGGACACCTGTTTCTGTGTACAGGGTTCAGCGGCCAACGCGTTATTTGCTCAAACGTTTTTTTCTCCGGGACGGTTTTACCAGGCAGGCTAAGATGAATCTTCAACACCCCGTTGTTGTGTACACTGCCTCAACAAACGTGGAAGCTCACATGGTTGTTAAACTACTAATGACCAATGACATTGCAGCTCACGTTGAGGAGGATCAATCCGGAGTCAGCCTGTGGGCGTTTGGAACACTCAGTCAATTCCACCAGCCAAACGTATGGGTCGACAAATCGACGGCGGAATCAGCAGCACAAATTATTCACCAGTTTGAAGTGAACAAACGAGAACGTGAGAATCCGGGCAGTGGTACTTCCGAAATAGCCGTTGTGTGCGACGAGTGCGGAAAGACAACGTTGTTCCCCAACACACTGGACGGCACAACGCAGGATTGCTCGCACTGCGATGCATACGTCGACGTTGGCGAACTGCCATGGACGGACAACTTTGATGTAACCGAAACAGAAACGCCGTAAGTCATGGCGGCAGAATTCACGTTCCGGCAGAACAACCAATACCAGATAAATGAGGTTCACCGGCTCTGCAGTTGCTCAAATCGGCCTGAACATTATCCAGACGCAGATTGGCCCAGCAAGCCAGGAAAGCTTCACCTTCAGTGCGTAATTAATCGATTAGCAGAACGCGTTTCGCAAATGCCAGAGCTTAGCTGAAATAGCCGACGGCATTCCTGAATAACTGCAAGCCATGACCATCGCCTCGCATGCCGTTGCGTGTCCATTGAGGATGCTGAGTGGCGAACAGAAAACGTTCAGGGTGAGGCATCAGGCCAAGCACTCGACCGGTTGAATCCGAAAGGCCGGCGATGTTCGCTAAAGAACCATTCGGGTTGGCCGGTTCTGGCAGTATGTCGATCGACGTTGGGTCGCCCGATTTTTCAGCCAACACTGTCGCGTCGTCGTTCCAATAACACAGCGAAATCTGTTGAGCGTCTCGCAGGCCGGCCAAAACAGAACCATCGGCAACGGCGATTCGGCCTTCCGCATGAGCAATCGGCACTTCAAATTCGTCCATGCCCTTCAGAAACACACTGTTCGAAGATGTCACCTTCAACCGCACCCAACGATCTATATACTTGCCACTGTTGTTCCAGGTCAAAGTGACCTTATCTTCAAACACGCCTTCATCAGCCTGTTCGATTCCCCGACGCATCAGCAGACCCGCTTTCAGAATTGTTTGAAAGCCGTTACAGATGCCCAGCAGAAGTTTGTCGGCACTCAGAAATTCTCGCATTGCATCGTTTAGCTGCCCCCGCAGCTGTCGCGAAAAGATCACTCCGGCGCCGATATCGTCTCCATAGCTGAAACCGCCGGGAATGCACAAAATCTGGTACTCGCGAAGCAAAGACGGATTTTCCAGCAGACGAAACAGATGGATTCGGTCAGCAGACGCTCCCGCCATTTCGAACGCATGAGCCGTCTCAATGTCACAATTGGTGCCTGGGGCGCGAAGTACACAAACTCGAGGGGACGACATCCTGATTTCTTTCGCTCGACAGAAAATGTGCCTTGGCCGTGAAGTTGAAAAAACGCCGCTTAACAGCCAGTAACCAGAAAAACGCCTGGCAGCCTGATTTTCGCAGCATCACGCACGTGTTTTAACAGGCAGAACGCATCGCTTCACCCAAACGCCACGCCGAACTGCCCAAATTCGCCGGAACAGCCGTCTCTGTCTCATTTACGACTCAAGCCCGCCCAGTCAGCAGAACGCTGATCCCTGCCAGCCGCTCGCAACCAATCACTAAAAAAAGACTTCGGCGTTTCCACCCCGCCCAACAGATCCCAAAGCCCCACGCCATCGCCCGCCGGGACACCCCAGCCTTAGTTAGGATAGGATACCGGATACGGGTTTTCCGTGAACGTCGGTTAGGCGGAACTGTCGGCCTTGAAATCGGTAGGTCAGACGTTCGTGGTCGATGCCCAGCAGGTGCAGAATCGTGGCTTGCAGATCATGAACGTGCACTCCGTTTTCGGCAACGTTGATACCCAGTTCATCCGACGCGCCCCAGGTTGTACCCGGCTTGATGCCGCCGCCTGCCATCCAAACGGTGAACGCATACGGATGATGATCTCGGCCCCAGCGAACACGATTGTTGATGTCGCCCTGTAGAAACGGGGTACGGCCGAATTCGCCGCCCCAAATGACCAGAGTATCTTCCAGAAGTCCGCGCTGTTCCAGATCCTTCACCAGCGCCGCCGAAGGTTGATCGGTGTCTCGACACTGGTTGTAAAGTTCGGTGGTGAGACTGTTATGTTGATCCCAGCCGGCGTGCATGAGTTGTACAAACCGAGTGCCACGTTCGACAAGTCGTCGAGCCAACAGGCAGTTATGAGCAAACGTGCCGCGTTCCAAAACCGAGGGGCCATACATGTCCAGCGTTGACTTAGTTTCGCCGCTGAGATCCGTGAGTTCCGGCACGCTGGCCTGCATTTTGAATCCCATTTCATACTGCGAAATCCGAGTTGCAATTTCAGGATCGCCATGTTGCTGCAGCTTCATGTGATTTAGTTTGGCAAGATCATCCAGCCAGCCTCGGCGCATTTCGCGAGTCACACCGTTGGGATTGGAAAGATACAGCACCGGATCGCCGCCGCTGCGAAACTTCACGCCCTGATACTTCGATGGCAGAAAGCCACTGCCCCAATAGAAGTCGTAGAAGATCTGCCCACAGGAAGTGCCTTTGCTGATCGAAGTCATCACCACAAACGCAGGCAAGTCGTCAGCTTCATTTCCGAGCCCATAGTTTAGCCATGCTCCCAGAGTCGGCCGACCAGGAATCTGCGATCCGCTAAGCAGAAACGTAATTGCCGGAGCATGATTGACGGCGTCTGTGTGCATGCTTTTAATGAAGCAAAGTTTGTCCGCGATAGACGCGGTATAGGGCATAAGTTCGCTAACTGTCGCTCCGCTTTGACCATAGCGATGAAAGGGTTCAATATTCGCCAGCATCAACTTGCCCGACGCATTGCCGGTCATTGTGCTGAAGCGTTTCCCATCAACAAAGCCGCTCGGCACTGGCTGCCCGTGCAACTTTGCCAGCATGGGTTTGTAATCGAACAGATCGACGTGAGTCGGAGCCCCGTTCTGAAAAAGATAGATGACGTTCTTGATCTTCGGGCTAAAATGCGGCAGGTCGGACAATCCGCCCAGCGAATCGGCTGTAACAGACGCCGGCGCAACACCCCCCACAGCCGGCCCCGGATTTAACAGCGTTGCCAAAGCCGCCGCGCCAAGTCCTGTGCCCGCAGAACTCAGAAGCTGTCGACGAGTTGCGTGAAGTTGATTTTCTTCGAAAATATTCATCTAAAAAACCGCCGTTCGGCAACAGGCAATTTGAACAATACATGGCCAAACTTCACTCTATCGACTTCCGCCAGCCAACTCTATCCGCAGCACGAAAAAGCACTTTTGAGTTCAGTTCGCACAGATGGAACCAATCGGCTAAAGTCTGCAAACTTCATTTGTCCGTCTGACATCAGTCTTCGCAAAACTCTTCCAACCAATGACCAGGAAACAGTGTTCATTCAAGGTGCCGCAACAAGCAGCGATTTACTGCGCTTTATTGCTGGTATTTTGCGTCCCGGCAATCGCAGAGGAACCGGAAATCATTGTAGAGGTTGATCGAGACAAAGTTTATGTCGGCGAATCAATCATCTATCAACTGACGCTGAATCATGTCGAAAATCCATCGCCGCCGGATCTCAGCAGCTTCAATAATTTTGAAGTGGAATTTATCGGCGAACAGTCAATGAACTCGCAACAGATTTCCGTTATCAACGGACGCCGCAGTGAAATCATTCGGCGTGGCATAATGTACCAATACCGCCTGACTCCGCTGAATGCTACGGCTACAGAAATTCCAGCTCCAACAGCTGAAATCAACGGCACGACTTTAGAAGGCCGCACCGTGTCGATTGCCGTGATTGCTCCGGCCGATCAAAACATCGCTATGCTGGAACTCATGTGCGATCAGGAATCTGTGTTTCTGATGCAGCCATTCACAATTACGCTGACCGTTCTGGTCAGACAGCTTCCGGAAGAAATCGCAGACCGAAGTCCGCTTAGCGTGCAGGACCGCAGTCCCGTCAGACTATCGATTCCATGGCTCGATGACGAACAACTGCCGACCGGTCTTAAACAGCAGCAGTCATGGCAGCAAATTCTGCAACCTCTGATGCAGACGTCTCGGCGAGGCTTCCAGCAGGAACCCGACGGCTTTCAAATCAACAACATCGGCACAAATTCGATCTCGTTCTTTGGTCGAGAAACCACGGTCTTCAAACCAACGCCGAAGCCGGTGGAAAAGACAGACGCCGCTGGCAACGTGGTGAAGTACTTCGAATACACATTTCTGAGAACATTCACCGCATCCAAACCCGGAACGTTTTCTCTGGGTCCCGTCAGTCTAAAGGGAATGTTTGGCACAGAAATCACCAATGGTCGGCTGGCAGGCGAAGAAATTTACGCGGTTGCCAGCAAGGTTGTTGTCAAAGCGAAAGGTGCTCCGCAAAACAACCGCCCGGAAAGTTACATCGGGGTGATCGGCCGAGCGTTCGCAGCAGAAGCGACACTGGTTCCGAGCAGCGGGCGAGTAGGCGATCCAATGACCCTGACCGTGCGAGTTTCCGGTGACGGATTGATTGATGACGCCGTGCCACCCAACCTTAACGCCATCACCGGCATGGACTCACACTTCAAGATCTACGACGCGACCATCGATTCCCAGGAAAACGCCAAAGTCTTCACCTATAGCCTGAGACCACTAATCACGGACATCGCTGAATTCCCCGCTATCCCGCTGGCGTATTTTGATCCACTGACCGCCGAATATATGGGCATACAGACGGCAGCAATTCCGATAAACATCGAAGAAGCACGCGAACTATCCGGGGCCGACATTGTCTCGTCCGCCGCTGAGACACCCGCGAGCAACAGTGCGTTGGAAGCGACAGAAGGAGGCATCTTTGCCAATCATTCCAATCTGGAATCGCTGCAGGCGACCAAGTTTTCCATGCGGCGATGGGCGGGCATCTGGACAACAATGATTGTCAGCTATATTGCCATCAGCGTAGGAGTTCGGCGAAAGCAGAGACTGCATGCGGATCCAGCGCACGTACGGCGCAAGATCGCTCGACGCCGCGCTGCCGCCACGCTGAAGTCACTCGCCGGAATCAGCGACGGCAAAACCACGCTAGACAAAATTAATCTGGCCATTACAGGCCTGATTGCCGACTTCACCGGCACAGCTGAAGCTGGCATGACAGCGGTCGACGCTGTGAATCATCTGGCCGACGCTGGTCTCAGCGAAGTCCTGCAACAGCAAACTCGACAGTTCATGGACCAGTGCGACGCAGCTCGTTATGGAGCAAACGTCAAAAGCACGGCCGAACTGCAACAGGAATGCGAACAGCTTGTTAATCAGCTTGGCATCGAACTGGAGAAACGATGCTAATCAATACAGCTATCCAAAATCGCAGACTCTGCGTCTGCTGCCTGATGCTATTCACAGCAACCGGTTGCGGCACGGCACCAGACCTTGAAACATCTCGCCGATTTCAGCAGGCCGACGAGCTTTTCAGCAAGGCCATATCGTCAGAAGACTACGTGCGAGCCGCCACGTTGTATCAGGAAATTCTGGACGACGGATTTTCGTCGGGCAGCGTCTTCTACAATCAAGGCAACGCGTGGATGCGAGCCGGGAAACGCGGACGAGCCATTGCCGCTTATCGCCAGGCAACCCGGCACCTGCCTCGCGATCCCTGGCTGAACGCCAACCTGAAGCAGTCGCTGCCAGAGCATCCGGCAGATTCAAAAAAGCCGCTGCTGGATTATGTTTTCTTCTGGCAACAGTCCCTCAGTTATCTGGAAAAGGGCGTACTTGTTACCGTGCTGCTGGCTCTGTTTCTCGCGCTGTCATTGATTAGTCAACTGGGTTGGCACAAAGCACTGCTGGCCCAATTGTCTTTGGCCGTGCTGGTACTGCTTGCTCTGGCGGGCACATCGCTGGGACGTGACTGGTACAACTTTGAACACGTCCGCCATGGAGTGGTTGTTTCGCAGAAAACTACGGCACGCAAAGGTGGTTCGGAAACCTACGATGCCGCGTTTAATCAGGCGTTGCAGGAAGGCACCGAGTTCACGATTCTGCGAGAACAAAACGACTGGCTCAACATTCAGATTGGCCGTTCCGGCGAGGGCTGGGTTGCTAAACGAGACTGCGTAACATACTAAACCTGGTTCAGGCCCGCCAGGACTACTTGCGGTTCCAGACATCTTTATCCTGCTGCAGAGTTCGAGCAGCAGGACCATTCAGCCAGGACTTTGCTTCCGGTTTCCCAGCCAGATATGTGTCCCAGAACGCTGAACTCAAAGCCAGAATCACCTTATGATGATTCGGGTTGCGATTGCGATTTTGTATTCGATTGGTATCCGAAAAGGCGTTATGTTCGGCTTCGAATAACACAACTTCATAGAAGTGATTGGCGGCTGGCAATTGCGCAAACACTTTTCGGCGAGCCTCCGGAGTTGTGCGGCTGACCATGCTTTCGTCTTTCGTACCTGTCATCAATAACCACGGTATCCTGACCCTGGCAAATGTGTCGGCCATGTTACCCATGGCTGGCGGACTGGGACTAAACGCAACGGCCGCCTTGATTCGGTCATCCGTGTACTTCTGTCCCAGCGGACCATAGTTTTGTCCACTGACAGCCTGAGTCGTTACGGCTCCAAACGAATGCCCGCTCATGCCAACCTTCGCAAGATCAAAACGCCTTTTCAGCATGCCGTCTTCCGCGTTCCATTTGGTCAGTTGGTCCAGCGTTGCCGCAACATCGTTGACTCGCGCCTGAAGGTTTTCGAAGCTGGCAGCGGCCTTCATTTCTTCCATTCGTTGCCGCAGTGGTACGCCTTGCCAAATAGCACTATCGCTACCAGCATGTTGCATCACGACTACAGCGTAACCACGGCCCGCCCAGTGATTTCCGAGATAACCATTGCCTGCTCGAGAACCGCCCAGCCCGTGAGAAAATAAAATCACAGGAGCAGGCGTCGCGAATTCCGGAAGATACAGCTTCAAAGGCACCTTTCGCCCGTCCGAACCATATTCGAACTCAGCATCTGTTACGGTCACCTTGCCCAAAGATGCTGAAGGATCGTATTCAGCCTCGGCAGTCGCAACAGTCTGCAAGAACGCTGTCGTCAACAAAGTCACCAGAAGATTCATATCAAAGCCCAGTCAAAAAAATCATCGCGGGCAACAGAATTAGATCAGCAACAGAAACAACTGCACGGTGTGGCTTGTGGGAAACGGTCACCATGAAAACACAGTCTCGCCACTAAACGAAGCAGACAATAATATCCGACAAGGTGTGTGTGTCAGCTGTGAATTCGCGGCAGTTCACAGCCTGCCGCAATGATGACCGCTTCTTCAGCAGCAAGTTCTTCAAGCCGAGCACTTACTTCGTTATCGCTGGCAAAATATTTGGCCAAACGAACGTAAGTTGAGTGATGTCGAGCTTCGGATTCGTAAAGGCTGCCGTAAAACTCTGAAAGTTCGGCGTCCTGCAAATGATCGCGCAGCAGCACAAAACGTTCACAGCTGCGAGCTTCAATTAAACTTGCGACAAGCAGTTGGTCAACGGCCTTACCAGGTTCCTGTCGACGAACAAGTTCTTTCAGCTTCCGCCCATACGTGCCGGGCTTTGATTTATAAAAGCGAATTCCACGGCGACGTATAATGTCCAATACCATGTGGAAGTGTTCGAGTTCTTCCGTCACGATCTCAGTCATTTCGCGAGCAAGTTCGACATGCTCGACGTATTCGAACATCAGGTTCATCGCCGTAGCGGCGGCCTTTTGTTCGCACTGAGCATGATCGATCAAAACTTCGCTCAGGTTTTCGTCAACCTGGCGAAGCCATCGTTCAGAAGATGTAGAATGAAGGTGCAGCATGTCGGAATGATATTTTGTTTGCCACGTTCAGCAATCGACAAACTCTAATTCAAACAAACCATGAAGAAATTGCCCGCCGCAGTCGCCGATATCCGCCACACATTAGACGAACTCAGCAATCCTGAAATTGCTGAACACTCTCAGTAATTCTTCAAGACCGGCCCTGGAGAATACAGCGAAGGAGACACGTTTATTGGCATTCGCGTTCCTGTGCGAAGAAGCATCGCAAAACAATTTCGAACGATCCATCTAAACGACGCGGGAAGTTTGCTGCAGTCGCCCATTCACGAAAAACGCCTTTTGTCTCTGTTTATTCTTGTGCTGCAGTTTCAAAAGGCAACGCTGAAATTCGTAGATCCGTCTTTGAAACGTATTGCCGAAACATGGCTTTCGTAAACAACCGGGATCTGGTCGACAGTTCAGCTCACTTGTTTGTCGGCCCTACCTGCAGGATGAAAATCGACAAAATATCCACGCGTGCGCCAAATCAAACAGCCTTGGGGACGCCGCATTGCGATGATGTCCACTTTCGCGTACAGCAGGCAGAACGACTTTGCCGACGCTTTAAAAATTGCAGAAACGCTACTGAATGATCGGGAAAACCTGATTCACAAAGTCGTTGGCTGGATGCTGCGTGAAATGGGCAACCGCCACCAGCCGACCAAAGTGACGTTTCTAAAGACCCGCTACCAGCAAATGCCACGAACGATGCTGCGGTATGCCATTGAAAAGTTTTCCGAACCACTTCGAAAACGTCACCTCGCTGGCGAAGTTTGAAACGAAATTCCCACAGCAGTATTTCCCCGGGTCTGTTATCGGGGAAGGGCAGGCCAGGCTGGTTTCCCCGGAGTCTTCACTGGGATGTTCCAAAGACTTCCTCCGGACGTGACAAACAGCATCTTTAAATCGTCGCCGCCAAAGCCGCAGTTGGTGGTTTCATCTCGAGGAATGTTGACAAATTCAAGCAGCGTTCCTTCCGGACTAAATACGTAGATTCCAGCTGTTGGAATATCGGCCGTTTCATGAGGCAGATTCGGCTTGTTCAGCCCTCCGGCCACGTACAGGTTACCGGCGGCGTCCAGCTTAATGCCGTCGGGGCCTCGCGTTTGCTTCCAGTCATGAATCAATTTCTGACTGGAAGTCTTTACGCTGCCATCGCTGTTCAAATCAAACCTCCACAACTTTCGAGCACCACCCACAGAATTATTGTTGTCAGCGACAAACAGATATCGATCATCGTGAGTCGCCACCAGGCCGTTCGGGCGATCGACTTCATGAGTGAGAATCCGCGTGACAGTGCCGTCGACATCGATTCGGTAAACCCCTTCAATCTCACGACCATCATCATCGCGTAACTCCATGCCCACACGATCGCCATAACGCGGATCGGAAAAATAAATTCGGTTTCTGGAATCAATGGTCAAATCGTTGGGCTGATTGAATCTTTTTCCGTCAAATTTTTCCGCCAAGACTGTTGTCGTACCATCTGCTTCTATCCGGGTCACTCGCCTACGAACGGGTTCGCAAATCACAAGCCGCCCCTGACGATTAAACATTAGTCCGTTCGAACCAGCATTCCGACGATAAACCGAAACCGCACCGGCCTTATCGCGACGATTAATGTGGCCTTCGCCGCTGGTCAGCAGTCCTAGTTCCGGATGCCACGCCGGACCTTCTCCCGCGCCGTGATCCTGCAGCATCTTCGGTTTGCCTGCGAAAACAGATATTGTCACTGCCTTATTGAACCGCAGTGTCGCGGTCACGGGAATGTGATCAGAAAGCTGCTCGGTGGCGGAGTCGCGAAGGATGCGGGCGGTTTCAACCTGATCTACCAGATTCGGAGACACAAAGATGTAGTCCAGTCGACGATCGGTTCCATGGTTTTCGTCACTCACCAGAGATGTTGGGAACGTGCCCACGAAAGCCCCGTCGGCCGTTTTAGCTCGATCGATCAGATCCACATAGCCTTGCGAGAGAATGGCTTCGATGCCGCCGTAGTCGATTCGCCCGGCATTCAGATTTCTGGCATTCTTATCACGATCGTCCAGCATCTGAAAGAACGGGACCAACTGTGCATCACCGTCGTATCGCTGCCGATCAGCCGGTGAAAACCCGTTAAAGTCGCCCGCCAGAATCAATTTAGGATTATCTTCGGGTAGTAGCTTCACGTCTGCAGCCAGCAACCCCGCTTCTTTGATACGCCTGGCATAATTTGAAGGATGAAAGTGAATCACATAGAACCAGATTCCCTGAATACGACATCGCAGCAATCCATGATGCATGCCGTCTTTAATCCGCTTCACGTCTGAAATCGGATAACGTGACGTAATGCCCGTGGGAAACCCATCTTCCTTCAACAGTACAGAATATGGGTGGCCCCACGATTTAGCATCGGCAGCCAGTTTGTCAGGCGTGTAGCCGTTTAGCTCCTGTAGCGAAACAACATCCGGAGATTCAGCCGCCATCCATCGCTGCCAGTCTTTATGTCGGGGCTCGGCCTTCTTCGTGAAGCCATACCAAACGTTATGCGTCACAATTTTCAGAGTTGCGGCACACTCGTCAGCATGCGACACCGCACAACTGAGCGTCAGAAAAACAGCACAGGCAATTCGAAGAACAAACATTACAAAGTCCTGATTCAGTCAGTGAACCTGAAATTAGTCAAATAAAAACGGGTGCAGGCGGAAGCCATATATCTGTGGTCAGTGAATCATCTTTATCACAGGCGAAGACCGGCTTTCTGTCAACTCACTCGACCTCAAAGAGCTAATAGCAAAGCCGGCTGTGCAGAATGCCACTCCAGCACAAAGGTGCCTGTTGGATATCCCATTTCTTTCAGCATGTGCTAAACTTGCCAGGACAATCAAATAGTCTCGGCAGTCATGTCGTCGGGCAGATCAGCAGTTGTCGTTGATGTCGGCACAGCAGAACAGACTGAAACGTTAATAAAAGAAAGACAGAGTTTTCCATGCAGGTGACCATTACGGCCGTTGGCCCGGACAACAAAGGACTTGCCGACCCAATCGTTCACTATGTATCGGGGGCCGGTGCTAATATCTTCGAAATCCAGATGTACGACCGAGACAGTGAACACCTGTTTGCGATGCTGATGAGAATCGACTGGCCGGAAGAAACGGCTCCTGTCGCAACTCTTCGACAGCACCTGGAAGACATCGGCAAAACCCGTGGCCTGGAAGTGCGAGTCTGGGCTCGTGATGAACACAAACGCCTGCCGCGGCTTGCCATCTGCACCACTTTCCGCACAGAACCTCCGCTGGCCATTCTGCGAGCAATCCGTGATGGACGCCTAAAAGCGGAAGCGGCCGTGATGATCGGCAATCGAAATGCCTGCCGCAGTGTGGCCGAACAGTTTGATGTACCGTGGCACAACATCGGCGACGCATCCGGTGCTGTCGACTATTCAAAAATGGAAAAACTCGCCGATGAACATGACATCGACTATGTCGTACTGGCTCGATATATGCGAGTTCTGCCAGCGGAAATCTGCTGGAAGTTCGCTGGTGGCCGCATCATTAATCTGCACCACGGTTTGCTGCCGCCGTTTCCCGGGTTCCGGCCCTACGAAGACGCTCATCAGCATCACATGCTGTGTTTCGGTGCCACAATTCACTTTATCGTGCCGGAACTTGATGCGGGAAATCAGATTATCAATCAAAGCACGTTCAACGTTCAGCCGGGAACGCCTTTGGCCGACATCAAACGCATGGGCGAATCAGACCACGAACCAAACTGTCTTGTGGAAGGCCTGCGTCGAGTTGTCGACCGCGAAGTCGAACTGCACTTCCATCGCATAGCCCGCATCGAATCCTGACCTGGGTCACAAAGCACGTCAGCAGCTCTGCCCGTTCAGAACAGCATTCGCTGATAACAAACAGGCAAGGGCTCAAAGAAACTTCCGTGAATTCGTTTTTGGACCGCACTAAGTCGCGGTGGAAGCACATTGTACCAAGCGTAGTTTCAGGACGACTTCCGGAGCGGCTATCAGCCGCTCATGCTTCGGTTTTTGAATTCGATAACAACGGTAATCAAAACGGAAAGTACCACCAACGAAAACAGAAGGTAGCGAGGCTAGCGAGCGGCATTCGGACCGGCTTTCCGAGAACGAAGGCCCACCAATCGGAACACCATCGAGGTGCCCAGAATAATGGTCACCATGTTTGTCGGAAACAGCAGCATCGCTCCACCGCTTTTAGCGATATCGCCGTGCGACAGGGCAATGCCGGACGTTGCAAGCGGCGGCACCAAAGCGGCGGCGATGGCGATGCCCGGCAAAGCGGCATAGAGATTCGTTCGCCCCATTGCATAAGCCGCCGCAACGCCGCTGGCGAGAGCGAGCAACAGATCATAAAACGGGGAACGTGTGCGGTTTTCCATTTCCTGAGTAACCACAGGCTTGGCAACACCACCTGCAGTCGTCTGAAATGGGGCCAGCCACACAAGTTTCGCGATGCACTGAACAATCAGACCAAACAAAACGTCAATCAAAACCGCCGTCGCAAAATCACCGTACAGCTGTGCGAAACGCAACCTTTGTCAGGTACGCGTTCGAATGAGCAACCCCAAGTCCAACTCCGGCAATGGGCGGCATCAATGGAGCAACCAGCAGCGCCCCCACAATCACAGCCCCGGAATTTTCCGCGAGCCCAAAACAGGCAATCATGGTTGCCAGACTGATCAGTCACACGAAATCGAAGTCCCACTGAGAACTGCTTTGAATTCGCTACACCAGGTTAATTCGTTCTTCTCGAGACATTTGTGGAATGAATGACCTTAACCAGCGATCCCACGTATTCCACAAACGACTGCTAAACGACACACCGTGATGAATCACCGCAACAGCGGGAAGTGAATTCGTCACATCGCCGCCCGCGACAGGACTAGCCCTCAGAAAACGACGCATTTCCCGCAGGTCGCGAGTCCCGACATCATCAGGTCATAAGCCTTCGGAGCAATCTTTTGAAACGCTTCGGCTTCGCTGCCGGCGAAATTCACGTAAGACGCGAAAACATGTCGCAACCGCGAACTCAGCAAGCGACTAAGATCTCCGTCGACCTGTCGGCGACCAACGGATCCGCTTCATCACCGATGGCCGGTTCGAGATAAACGGCCGTTGCTCGGCCACCAAATCGCGAAGCAAGACTGGCTGAAACTTTAAGGCCGTTTCGTTGTCCGCTCGATCATGCAGAAATACGGCAAACGACAACTGCCCGGTCACCGCCACCGCGTCGTCTCGCATTAGAATCACGTCACAATCAACGGAATCCAACAGCGAGGTCTGCCATTCTTCCGGAGCATTATGGTCGCGAAAAATCGAAGGAGCCGGCACCACAACCAAAGTCGGTCGCAGGTCATTCACAAAACGCGACAGATCAGCCGGCCAGTTTTTTCCGACAAGCTGAAACAAGCGAGACGGCAAATGAAACGGAATGATCGATTCAGCCAGCGCGTTTTCGACATCATCGTCTGTCGGTTCATGATCAGAATTCAAAGACGGCTGATCAAACGAAGACTGTTGCAAGTCGTAGAGTGCCGAACGAGCATGCTGGGCCAGTTCCGATTCTCCCGTGGCCCTATCAATCGGCAGTTCGTTAAGTCGCGTTTCTCCTTTTTTCCGCTGCGTTAACAGCACGACCAGTTCGCTGCCGCGAGAATCTGCCAGCATCATCGCCCCAGGGCAGCAGATGCCGCACTTCTTCCCGCTGAGTCGCAATCAAAACAGTTGTCATGGGCCGTGAACCTGAATCAGCAATTCAAACGTTGTGAAAGGCTACTGATGGCATTTTTCGTTGTTCGTCGAAAACGTGCCCACACAGTGGCTAATCAACGCCTGCTTCGTTTCCCCGACTCTCAGGCCACAGGAAAACTTCAACTGCGAAGTCAGGGCATACAATCAAATCTCATTCCCGAAACATAGAAGCGGTTCTAAAATCGCAAATTTACAAGCACGCGGCGCGAGTAAGTGAATCCAGTCATCGCGAAACTCACTCGCGCGTCGTACTTGTACTGGGAAGTTTGCCAATTCAGTTTTCGGACGCCCCTAGAAACCTCGCAGTGAACGAATGTCTGCAAAGGTGCGAAGGTTATAGTCGATGCCGGCATAGTCCAGGCACGAACACAATGCTCGCACGGCAACACCCATTCCGTCCGGGCCACTGAAACCACCGAACTGACCGCCGCCTTTCAGATGCGGTTCTGTTTCAAGATAGAAACCAGGTATTCCCAGCTTCTCCAGTCTGGCTGTAATTTCCGGCAACTGTTCTCGAAGGTCACGGAAGATCAATTCGTGACCGGCATCGCCTTCGTTCGCGGGAACAAAATTCTTCAGTCGCTCTTCATCCACGGCTCCGGTCCATGTCAGCGACGGATCGATCCGATAGTCTTTCACGTGCATCCATCCCAGATAAGGAATGGTGGCTTTATATTCCTCGTACACCTGCACTGGATTCTTATTCTGTGCCGCCACGTTGCCACCGTCAAAGATCAGCACCATGTTAGGATGGTCAACTCGACGAGCTAATTCGGCCAGCAGGGGTCCGGTTTCGCCAACCAGATTCGGTTCGATTTCAAGACCATAAACCAGACCTTCTGCAGCACAGGCCGCCGTGATTTCCCGAATATTGTCAGCGGCTGTGTCCAAGTGATCTTCAGGCTTGCTGCCGCGAGGATGATAAAACGAAAAGCCTCGAATAAGTTTGGTGCCTAAAGCCTTTGCCGCTTTGATTGTCTTCGCGACTTCGCCTTCCAAATATTCATTCAGCGGCACAAACTTATTGTGAGATCCATCATCCACATTCAGAAGTTTAACCTTGCCAACTCGAGCACCAATGCTGGTAACGCTGACGCCATACTCTGCATGATATTCCTTCAGGCGGTCCAGTTTCTCCGCCGACAGGTCTACCACGTGTTCGATATTACCGTCACCCAGCACATCGATAAATCGTGGGCTGTAGTTGCAAATCCCAATGGCAGCCAGCGCTGTCATCTGTTCCAGGGCGGTGCGGTAATTAGCGGCTTCGTCAGCAAACGCACTGATAATAACGGACGGCTTTGTGGCCATGAGAAACGGGTCTCCAAAATTAAACGTTATAAAGTTACAAACGCAGTCAGCACTATGAACACCGTCACAAACGCACGGCGGTTACAAAGTGATGACGTTTTCTGACATCAAAAAACAAACACGCACAAACGGACCTGCCGGCTTCTTGTCTAGCGACCTGAAATGCGGTTCAATATTGCTGGTTCGCGTGGGTATTGTTCAGGCGACGTTTGACGAACACAACCCAACGGCGACTCAAATCGAAAAGCCGTACCGGCAAGTCAGTAAACTAATGCACATCATTCCCGTACTGGACATTTTGAATGGAGTTGTGGTCCGCGGCGTGGCGGGAAGACGAAAAGAATATCGGCCCATTCACAGCTCGCTGACAGATTCAGTGGACCCGTCTGTTATTCTGCGATTACTGAACCAGCAGTTCGGATTGTCTGAATGCTACATCGCCGATCTCGACGCCATTCAGGGTAGATCACTCAACAGATGTACTCTGGCAGAACTTGCTCGCAGCACAGATTCGCTGATAGTTGATCGCGGTGTGCGAGCCGCCGCAGATGTTGAAGAACTGCGAGAACTGGGAATCGACAGGGCTGTGATCGCGATGGAAACACTTCCGGGGCTGGAAGTCGCCGCGGAACTCGTGCGGAAATTCGGGGCGGATTCGCTGACTGCCAGCATTGACCTGCAAAACGGCCAGCCTTTGATTTCAAACCGCGAATGGCGCAACGCAACGCCGCTACAAATCGTGAACGACATGATCAAAGCAGGCTTTCACCAGTTCATCGTTCTGGACCTTGCGTCGGTCGGAATGGACGGCGGCATTTCTACACTGTCGCTGTGTCGAGAACTAAAATCGCAGCTGCCTTCGGCGCACGTCATCACAGGGGGAGGCATTCGAGGACCGGCTGACCTTCTCGCCGCTCAGGAATCCGGAGTGGATGCTGTTCTGGTGGCGTCGGCTCTGCACGATGGACGCTTATCAGTTGAAGACACGCGGCCTTTTATTAGGTGATGACAAAATCTCAGCCAGATCGAAACCGCCTTATGATGTGGCGTGTCCTGCTTCATAATTGTCAACTGAACTAGCGAGAGTTCAGCAACTCAATTCATAAAACGTCTCAACGCATCATCAAACCGCATTCGTGACACGTTGAGGCAGATACAGTTAGGCAGATACAGTTAGGCAGCTTCATGCCTCATCAAACGGCCGACAGCACGGGCTTTTATGCTCAGCTGCGTCAGGATCTGTCATTTTCATATCCCGATGGCAACGAAGATCTATTGGTAGGCAAAGTCGCCGCGATCTTTGACGGATTCGACAGGCGAGTTCCGTTAACGCTGGCTCAAATCTGGTCTCAGCAGGATGCCATGCTGATCACCTATGGAGATTCAGTTCGCAAAACAGACCAACGTCCATTGCAAACCCTGGCTCAGTTTCTACAGAATCGAGTCGGCGGCGCTTTTTCTTCCGTGCATATTCTACCGTTCTGCCCCTATCAGTTCAGACGATGGATTCGCCGTCATTGACTACACCGAAGTAGACCCAAACCTTGGCAACTGGAACGACATTTCATCGGTCGCAGTCAGTTATCGACTGATGGCTGATCTGGTTATTAATCATGCATCTTCAGAAAGTGAATGGTTCAAAAACTATTGCGCAGACCGCGAACCGGATGCCTCGTATTTCACAGAAGCCAACGCCGGCGACGATCTATCGCACGTCGTTCGTCCCCAAGCATCGCCGCTGCTACGCCCGACCGAAACAACGGATGGACTGAAACACGTCTGGTGCACCTTCAGCCACAACCAGATCGACCTGAACTTTCGCAATCCCACCGTGCTGATGGAATTCCTAAAGATCATTCGCCTGTACCTGGAAAACGGCGTCGGTATTTTCCGGCTGGATGCGATTGGCTTTCTGTGGAAAGAACCGGGCACGTCCTGCATGCATCTGCCACAGACACACGAAGTGGTACGACTGATCAGAACGGTTGTCGACTTTTTCGCTCATGGCACGCCGTTGATTACCGAAACCAATGTGCCCAATCACGAAAACCTGTCCTACTTCGGCAACCGAAATGAAGCTCATGTGATCTACAACTTCAGCCTGGCACCGCTGCTGGTGCACTCGCTGCTAACCGGAAAAACGGAATACCTGAAACGCTGGATGATGAGCATGCCGCCTGCCCCCGTCGGCTGCACCTACCTGAATTTCACAGCTTCTCACGATGGCATCGGTATGCGGCCTGCAGAAGGTCTGCTTTCTGACGCAGAACAGTTTCAGATGGTAAACACGATTCACCAGTTCGGAGGCCGCGTGTCGACTCGCCGAGGTGCCGACGGAGCCGAACACGTTTACGAACTGAACGTCGCGTTGTTCGACGCGCTGAAGGGCACTGTTGATGGCGAAGACAACTGGCAGATAGCACGTTTTTTGTGTTCGCAAACTGTCATGCTGGGGCTGGAAGGCATTCCGGCGTTTTACATTCACCGTCTGCTGGGAACCGGCAACGATCAGGACGGCGTTACTCGCACCGGTCACAACCGCTCCATCAATCGCCGCAAGTGGAACTACGACGAACTGGCACAGCAACTGGACGACGAATCATCAAATCAGCACGCCGTCTTCAACGAACTAAAACGCCTGCTGAACATTCGCTGCCTACAACCCGCGTTTCATCCGAATGCGACTCAGTTTACTTTGCAGCTGGGTGATCCGCTGTTTGCATTCTGGAGACAAAGCACAGATCGGAGCCAGAGTATTTTCGCAGTACACAACATGGCCGCAGAAGAAGCCGAGCTACGACTTTCGGACCTGAATCTGACTGCACTGGACGCATGGCAAGACCCAACCTGCAATTTGCAATTTGACGAACTCACGGCAACTATCACATTAGCACCGTATCAATGTCTCTGGGTTATGAACAGGAAATCCTGACCGTCACAAATCGTTATTCTCTGTTCAACGCTTCATCGGTGTTCATCAACGTTAAGCAGGCCGAAGCCCATGCGGCATGTTTCGCGGGGTCCAGCGTTTCATTTCGCAGCGAGTCACCCACAGACAGCAGCTCAACAGCCGCCGCCGCATCCAGGCCATATTCAGCGGTACTGCGTTGAACGCCGTTTAGCATAACCTGCAGTTCGGGTTGCGACGGCGGGCGACTAAGTATCCGCAGAAACGCGTCCGCCATACGAACTTCATCTGTTGTCAAAGCAACATCCAGCAGCAGGCGTTCCGCCAAAGTGCGAGCTGCTTCGACGTACTGAGTTTCGTTAAATGTCAACAGAGCGTGCAGCGGCGTGTTTGTCTGCGATGGTTTGACCGTGCACGATTGCCGAGACGCGTTGTCAAAGAACATCGTCGGAGCAATAATTCGCCGCCAAAAAATGTACAGACTGCGGCGATACAATTTTTCGCCGCTGTCCTGAAAATACTTTTTATTGCCAAATGTCGCTTCTTCCCAAACACCGGGCGGCTGATAAGTATTGATTGGCGGACCACCAACCTGATCGTTCAGAAGACCGGACACAGCCAGAGCCTGATCACGCAACATCCACGCCGGCATGCGAAACCGTGATGCTCGAGCCAATAGCCGATTTCCTGGATCGACCTCAAACAGATTCAACGATTCACCATTCTCACCTGCCACACCCGACTGGTGAATTCCAGAAGACTGACGATACGTGTGGCTGGTCACGATCGTCCTGACCAGCCGCTTAACGTCCCAGCCGTTGTCACGAAAATCAGCAGCCAGCCAATCCAGCAGATCTTTCTGTTCGGGATATTCAGCCTGCACACCAAAGTCTTCTGTCGTCTTCACAAGCCCGGTTCCGAAAAACTGCTGCCAGAAACGATTTACGGTAACCCGAGCCGTCAAAGGATGATCATCCGACATCAACCACCTTGCCAGATCCAAACGATTGTTGCGTTCCGATCCAGAGGTAACAGCCGGCAGGCTGACGGGGGTCATCGTGGAAACTTCTCGATCTGTCACGTCGTTATACAGGCCTCGGTTCAACACAAACGTGGGTCGCCATTTATCCTGATCCGCCATCACCATCACTTTTGGCGCCGACTTCTTAATGCCGTCTCGCTGCTTCACAAGTTCGCTTCGCGTTTGCTGCAGACCTGTAAATTCCTGATCGTTCGCCAAGAACTTTTCCTGAATTCGCTGCCGCTGTTCTGGGTTGCGATCCTGATCGATAACTTTCAGATCAGCCAGCAAAGCTTCATTTCCGCCGGACAATCCCGCGTCCGCGGTTCTGCCTGCCGACAATCGAAAGCGACCAAGGTTGTGGAACTGATGAGGCGAATCGTGGCGCAGAATAACAACCAACGTTGCCCCCGCTGCGACGTCAACCACGTTTTCAAAACGGAACACAGCCGCGTGTTCTCGATCAATGGGCCGCCCCTCGTAAACGGCCCAGCCAGTACCAGCATTGCCGTCGAAGGCTTTGCCGATTCTCAGATCGCCTTGTTCAAACGTGGCCTCGGCGCTCGCAATCTTCAACGACGTTTCTTTTTCGCCCTGACGAATTCGACATTCAATTTCGCTCAGCACAAAATTGCCGCTGTCTGATCTGGCGAGCCCGTTTTGTGTCATGGATTCATGACGTAGTGCATCCAGTCGAACCGCAGCCAGCGGCCCGACTGGCAGACTATATTCCATGGTGTACGTATCGTTAGCCGCGTTGTTGCCTTCCACCAGAATTGACTGATCGCCCAAAACCTTTAATGACTGATGTGCGGCGTTCATTTTTTGCGGAGAAAGTATCTTCCAGCCACTCCCATTTTCATCAGCCAGTTGCTGCTTCTCCCAATCCGGAAGCTGCGGTAACAGATGCAGCTTCCTTTCAGCAATCGATTGATCAGCCGTCGCAATTCGCTTCTGAATTCCTTCCAACTGCTGCTTGACATAGGCTGTTTGCACTTCCAGATTGGGGGCAGTCTGAGGATCGCCACCACCGCCCGTGACGGGCGTTTGGTTGAAGAACGCGAAGAACTGGTAGTATTCATTCTGCGTCAATGGGTCGTATTTGTGGTCGTGGCAGCGGCAACAGTTCAGAGTCAGCCCAAGCCAAACCGTACCCATAGTTTCGCTCATGTCCATCACATAGTCGACTCGATTTTCTTCCGGAATGCGACCGCCTTCTCCGTTAATCATGTAGTTGCGGCAAAAGCCCGTGGCCAGTTTTTCTTCGAACGTCGCATTTGGCAACAGGTCGCCTGCCAGTTGCATGGTCGAAAACTGATCGAACGGCATGTTGCTGTTAAACGCATCCACAACCCAGTCTCGCCACGGCCACATCGTACGTTCGTTGTCTCCCTGATAGCCGTTTGTGTCAGCATAGCGAGCCGCATCCAGCCAATTCCAGGCCATGCCTTCGCCATAAGCAGAAGACGCGAGCAGACGTTCAACAGCTTTTTCGTAAGCATCAACTGAAGTGTCCGCCAGAAAATTTCGAGCTTCCTGCGGAGTCGGCGGAAGTCCGGTCAGATCGAGCGTAACTCGTCGAAGAAGTGTATGACGAGCCGCCTGTTGAGACGGACGTAATCGCTTTTCGGCAAGCTTCGCCTGAACGAACGCATCAACGGGATTGTGAACGGCGAATTCAGAAAACGAAGTCGACGGAACAGCAGGACTTTCCAGCGGCTCAAACGACCAGTGCTTGCCCCAGGTCGCCCCGTTTTTCACCCATAACTTCAGGGTATTTTTCTGCTCTGCCGAAAGGCGACGATTGGAATCCGGCGGTGGCATCATTTCGTCAGGATCGGCCGACATGATCCGACGCAGCAATTCGCTGTTGCCCAATGCACTTCGATCAATCGCGTGTGCCACCCCAGCTTCTGTGTCCAGACGCAGATCTGCGGACCTTTTCTCTTCGTCGGGCCCGTGGCAGAAAAAACAGTTTTCGGACAAAACCGGCAGCACGTCGCGAGAAAATCGCACCGCCGGCTTATCAACAGCAAACGCCGTTTGCACAGCAACACACAGACTTAACCAGATCACAAAAAACGCAACTGGTAGTCGATTCTGAAGATTTCCGCGTGTAAGCATGATAGGAAGGCGTAACGGCAGGGGATCGATTTTCTGAATCAAGGGCTGACTCGGAAGAAAGAATTTCATCGTAGCCCGAACTGCTTCAAATCGCAATTTGCATTGTTACGTTGATTTCTTGATTCCACGTGATGTTCTTGCACAACCTGCAGACAGGCTGAAACTGAAAGAAATCCCGAGGCGGACACATAACCGGACATCTGCCGCAGGAAGATGACAAGCCCCGGTATTTCCTGAAGCGATTCCCCGCCCAACACCACGGACTGTGGTAATGTTGCTTAAGCCACAGCTTCTGCAAACCCACAGCATGGAACATTTAGTACAACGACGTTTCTTCGCCAAACACTGACCACCGCCGTTGCAGCCCGTATGCTGCTGACGTCGGGCAGTGGCGACGATCAGGGATGAACTCTTAACGTTGTTCCGTTTATGTCGCTGGAAGCCATGCGAGGACCCGACTTCGCCGTTCACCCGCAGACACCGGCCAACCTGGTGCTGTCGAAATCCCGATAGCGAGCACGCACGTCTTCGCCAACTGGATCAACAGTAACATTCGAACCGAATCATTCGTTTTGGAATGCCACCGACTCTTCGTTCAAACGAGACACCATTTTGCGACTCACACGACTGCAGGGACCACCCACTGGCGGCTGGACCACTGCCGTAGCGACAGACCAAACCAACTATACTGGCGGCGTGCAGTGGCTTCCGTATCGATGACATCATCCGACACGAGAATGCAGATGGTGAATATGGAAGTCGAATTTATTACCGGCCAGCTCTGGACACTGCGCGGTGGCACTTATGAACTTGTCGTCACTGGAACCATCACTCAAAACTGATTTTCCCACCCTGCCGACGCACAGGCAGTTCACCATGGCTCACCGTCCCCACTGTGGCTCACCGTCCCCACTGTGGCTCACCGTCCCCACTGTGGCTCGTTGTGTGAACACAGGTAAGCCATTGCCCTCACGGCTCGCACCACCAGCAAGCGAATACCCGGCAATTGCGAGACTCAATCGCCGGGACGGCATGCTCGAAACCTAATTCCGCATGTAAAAACTGTACGCGTTGCAAGCTCGGCATCCTGGCCTGAAATGCGGTGGCGCAGCGTGTAAGATCTGGTTTTCCGTGGCTGCGAATTTCGCAATCCAATGATCCACTGCTTCTCTTTGCACGTTCCTTAAGAACATAAACCCAGCAACACACAAATTTAGACTGCGACACTACACGTTCTGGGTTGCCATTGCAGCCTGCGCAGCCAACGCACCGGCACAGGATGCTCGTCCGGCGTTTACTGGTCAGCGAGTGACCGCTTCGGGCACATCCGCAGCCAGGTGGGAAACCCTATCGGCGCACATTGCCGACGTAGAATCAACATCGCGACAGAGATATTACGTAGTTGTCGTAAAAAGTTCCGGCACTGGAGCTCAGGCAACTCCACGCTTCACTGACGATCTGCATGCCGACTGGCAGAAGACCGCTGCCGTAAACAAAATCCCGCTGAATCATGAGTGATCCGTGCTGAAAATCATGGCAATTCAAAACCGACAGTTGTCCGTGCATACCGGTTCGGAATTGCAGTAAACGTATCGCCTGATGGGGTAAACGATCGATCGCAAACTGGTGACGCCGCACTTCATCCCGCATGCTCGAGCGGGAAACTATGTTCAGGGAGTTTCCCTGCTGATCGATAAGATTGAAGAATGGATTACCACCATCGATCGACAAAAACATCTCGCCCAACAGCAGGCCGCCGTTGGATCACAACAGATCAAACAAAATGCAACAGCTATCGTTGCATCGCGAGAAAAGCTGTACGCCGATGTCCAACTGCAGATCAAACATCATGCCGAATCCGGGTTCGATCTGGCAAGTCAACAGCAGCGTGCGAAACAGGCGTACGAGACACTCACGCAGACGACCGGCCAGATCGACAACAACGGTCCTCAGGCGTTGAAAGTGCAACTCAGGCTCAGCAAATGCTGACGAACATTCTTAACGAACTTCGCCAGATCAACATGAATCCGTTGAACGCCAGGCTGCAGCTTGACCGAGCCAAAGAACATGCTCTTGAAGTCGCAAAACTGATCGAGCAACAACGTTCTGCGGGGCTGGCCGTTAGTCCCGCAGGGCAAAAACTGGATCAGGCCACGGCCACGATTCAAAAAGCCGAATCGACGGTAAATTCAGCACCTCTGGCGTCACTGGTACTAGCGACCTCACAAATTGACGAACTCACCGCATTGCGGAAGTTCGTCAGCAATCTGACACAACAGCAGAAACTGGTTGCCAGTCGACTAACTGATCTGCAGCAACTGCAAAAACAACTTGTCACTCAGCGTAAGTCGGCCAACGCGATTGGTGTCGACACAAAGCCATTCGTAAAACAGGTGAAAGGCGCTGATGCCCGCATTCAACAGGCGATCGAACTCAGCAGCACAGACTACTCGGCGACCCTGTCACTATTGGATGCCAGCAACAAAACGCTATCACGTCAGGCTTCCGGTCTGAAATCAGTGGCCGACCAGCATTACTTTCGGACACGAACTCTACCGTTGTGAATCGGCGGGATTGTGCCGGCTTTAATTCTGCTGACGCTGGCGGTGCTAAGACTCTGGCACGCGGTAAAGCGAACGAAGGTGGAAAGCAAACTGAAAGAATTCAAGACAACCGTTGTAGGCGTCAGTGACACGCTGAATGAATTAAAAGAACGTCATCGCATGCTGCCATTCACAGACCACGACTTCAAAGAACCAATGACTGGCACAACGCTGGACACGTCTGATTCTGTGCAGGATTCCATCGAAGAACTTCGTCAGCGATGGCTGGCACTGATGGACATCTGGCAAAACGTGAAACACAACCTCAAAGACGAAGGCTGCTTCCGTCACGCGAAACTTGCAGAAGCGGCAACTTTGATCGACCACGCTCCTGTTAACAATGTCCGGCAGTTGATCAGAGAAAAATGCACCAGCACGCTCGACCGCCCGAAAACTGCTTACGAACAGCAACAACTGATGGAAGTTGCTGCCACCGAAGCACTACAGAAACTGGATGAACAGTTGCAGGCTGTACGAAACGTAAACCTCAGCACCGGCCCATACGCCATCGAACGAAAAACGGCACTGGACCATCGCGATGCAATGAAGAACGTGCGAGTATCCGATCCGCTGTGAACGTCAGCAGTTTACGATGATGTGCGGAACGAAGTGCGACGCATTGGACGCTGGGCAGAGCAGATTCTGCATCATCATGCGGGAACTCAGGAACTGTCGCAAAAACTGGCTGAGGTCACCGCTGACACAGCGAAACATCGTGAACAGGGCTATCGCTTTTGCGAAGACGATTCAGACCCGGCCGTTCTGTTTTCCGGCATCGAACATCACACCACGGAATGCCTAAATCTTCTGAATACCGGCAAAGCCAAGACGGCTGCAGAACACCTGACTCAGGGCTTCGGACTGGTCGCCAGCGCAAACGAACGCCAGGTGCAGAGCCGAGCATTCTGCCAGACTCAGCGCAACCTTCATTTTCAGGAACACAAACGCCTTCAAATTTCTGTCAACAACGGACGCCGCGCGCTAGCTGAACTTCAAACGTCGTTTGACGATAAATCGTGGCAGGACATTCGCGACAACGTTGCCATGGCAAAAAAACGTTAACAGACTGCAATGCGATATTGCAGGAAGCAACTCGCAACGGCACAGACGATGTTCAGTTATACATTGCCGCATCATTGCAGCACGAACGCATCCAGCAATTGCAAAACGAAACGGATTTGATGATTACGGACGTCGAACAGCGGCTCTCGGAACTGCAGGCACTTCGTGAACAAACGCGAACAGAACTGCAGAACGTGTCGCGATTCTGCAGCCAGGTGGGCCGAGAACTCGCGTCGCAATCCGCAGACCGCCCCGCGGCAAATCGCCGATTTCGTGACGGTGAAGCTGATCTAAGCAAAGCGAACAACCAAGCATTGGATGCGAAGCTAGACTGGCAGGACGTACTGGACCAGGCGTATGTTGCCAGCCGAGAATTCGAGACGACTTAGAAGAAGGCGCAGGAAGACATCCGACTTGCGGCTCAGGCGATTCAGGAAATCGCCAGCGCAGAACGACAAGTCCGTTCGGCAGCCAGCTGTTACCGGCACGGTTACGTGGCCGACGTATCGCAGGCCAATCAGCTTTGTCGCCGCAGGATTATGAACGAGCGATCCGCATGGCTAATCAGGCTAGCGCGTCGGCTCGAAAAGCTTTGCGTGCCGCCGAAAACCGAGCTCGCGAGCAGCAACGCAGCATTGACCGCCGTCAACGAGAACAACAGGCTGCCATCGGCTTCGGCTTCGGCATTGGCATTGGCATTGGCATTGGGATGGGATGGGATGGGAGCAGCGTCGCACACTGCGTCCATCAGTTCGCCGTCATTCGGCAGCAGCGGCTTCGGAAGTTCCAGCAGTTCCGGTTCCTTCACGCCCGGCAGTTCATCAAGTTCGAGGAGTTCCGGCACCAGCGTCAGCCGCTGGCAGCCCATGCTGCAGCCACGCGACTCATCACGTGCTAGACGCGCAGCTTCTACTTCCTCAAATCATTATCACGAACATCACGTAATTTGGCCGCTAACTTTTCTTTGAAGGCGGCAACGATTCCTGCGTGCTCAGTTGATCCCGCAAGATTTTTAAATTGCTGAGGATCCGCTTCCGTATCAAACAATTCGATTCCAGCCGAAGCATCTTCGTCGTATTGAATGTATGCCCATTTGTGTTCTCGCAGCAGGAAACCTTTCCTCATTGGAGCAACACTGAATGCGGCGTCGCGAACTTCATGAGTTGGATTGTCCAGCATCGCTGAAACATCCGTTCCCTGAATGTTGGCAGGCACATCCAACCCGCACAGCTTTGACACAGTGGGATACAGGTCCAGAAGTTCCGTCAGACTGTTACAAACGGCAGGTTGCTTTCCCGGAACGCTAATAATTAAGGGAACAGCGGCTGATTCGTCTCGGAGGCTGACCTTGGCCCAGAAATCATGTTCTCCCAGATGATATCCATGATCACTGGTAAAGACCACAATGGTGTTGTCTTCCAGTTCGTTATCTTTCAGAGCTTTCATCACTTTGCCAACCTGAGCATCCATAAAAGCGACGGATGCGTAATAGCCACCCACCGCTTTCTTCTGGCGACGGACATCCATATTCATGTTAGCGCTGGTTTTGTAGTTGATGCCGGCTTTCGGAATGTCGTCCCAGTCCCCGGGCCGTTTTTCCGGCAGCACCATGTTTTCGTATGGCCGAAACGGTTCGTAATAAGTTCGTGGAGCAACAAACGGAACGTGCGGTCGAACAAAGCCGACTCCCAACCAAAACGGTTCGCCTTTATGAGCACCAATCAATTCCACCGCTTTTGCGGCCGCTTTGCCATCGGCGTGCACAAGATCGTCGCCGTCCGCTTCCACAACAACAAACGTATTGCCGCCGACAACCGGCTTTTTGCCATCCGGATTACCTTCCAGCGTTTCCCCATCGCCCGGTGCCATCCACTCAGGCCCCGGAGTGTTAAAGCGTTCAGTCCATGACGCTTCGTCGTCGGCTCCGTTGTAGTTATCGTGATTGCGTCCGTCACCGCCAAGCTGAACGCCACCGGGAACTCCCATGTGGTAAATCTTGCTGACTCGAGCCGCATAGTATCCATTGTTCTTAAAGTGCTGTGGCCACGTTGCGCGATCGCCAATCTGAGAACGCGGACTCGTATAGCCCAGAACTCCGGTTGCATGGGGATAGTAACCAGACAACAAAGAAGCTCGGGAAGGTCCGCAATATGTTCCCTGGCAATAGGCCCGAGTAAATCTGGTACCGCGAGCGGCAATGGCATCGATATTTGGAGTGCTGCAAACCCTGTTGCCGTAACAACTCAAAGCCGTCGCCGTTAGGTCGTCCGACATGATTAACAGGACATTCATTTTCTTCGCGGACGCAGCAGCGTCCGTCGTAACGGCGAACTCTGTGCGGAGTTCAATGTCATTCGCCGACAATGAAAGCCCGCTGGCAATGCTCAGGCAACTGACAAGCAATGAGCACCGGATCGATTTTCCCGCGAACATGGCGGAAGGATTTGTGTTTAACATATCGCTACGCTTCCCATTTTTTGAAAGTGACATTTTCAGTCTACCAGGAACTTCCCGATAGAAAAAACGGCTGTTGAGAATTTTGGCAATGCCAAATATTTTCCGATCGGCGCGGGCGGCCTCATCATCAGCCACACGACAGCCGCAAACGCGTTTGACCAAGCGGCGACTGTCGGACACGCGAAAGGAGAAAGGAGAAACGACGGTTCGCGGGAAGTGTCGAGCCGGGGTTCGCCACGTGGCTTCTTCAGCGTGCAAATTGCTGCCAGGAATTCTCGAAGCCTGCAAAGTTGCAGAATGTTGGGCGTTCGTTGTGAAATCTCCGGCGTGATGATGACGGCCGGAATCGTCGCGGCTATGGTATGCCCCAAACGCCGCCAAATCGAAGTATCATCCGGCCGACAGCCCTAATTCCCCGGCTGCTAAGAGATGTCGACAACGCGAAAATGGCGTTCGTGTGCGACATCCGCCAAACCGAAGCAGACTACGAAATAGAATTCATGACAGATATTCACAAACTTACTCGCAAACTTCAGCGTCAAAGCGATTCCAAAATCATCATGTACGTGGGCGACGGACTGGGCGGATTGCCTCTGGAACCGGGCGGAAAAACAGAACTGGAAACCGCAAAAACTCCAAATCTGGACGCGTTGGCTCAGCGAGGATCTTTGGGCCAGAGCATTCCCGTGCTACCAGGAATTGCTCCGGGCAGCGGCCCCGGCCACCTAGGACTGTTCGGTTACGATCCGTTGCAGTACGACATCGGCCGCGGCGTTCTGGAAGCTTTGGGAATTGACTTTGACCTCGGCCCGAACGACGTCGCCATTCGCGGAAACTTCTGCTCAGTCGATGGCGATGGCATCATCACCGACCGTCGAGCCGGCCGCATCGGCAGCGACATCGCCGTAAAATTGTGCGAAAAGCTGGACAAGATTGAAATTTCAGGCGTTGAAGTCTTTGTTAAGCACGTCAAAGAATATCGACTGGTCATTGTTTTCCGCTGCGAAGGACTCGGCGGCGACGTCGACGATACAGATCCACAGCGAACGGGCGTGCATCCGCTGGCGCCGAAAGGCAACGATCCCGCTTCTGAAAAGACGGCCAAAGTCTGCGAAGAATTCATTCGTCAGGCAGCGATCGTGCTGAAAGACGACGCTCCGGCCAACCTACTGACATTGCGTGGCATTGCCAAAATGCCGCCAATTCCAAAGTTTGAAGAAGTCTACGGAACTCGAGCGGCCGCAATTGCCGTGTATCCGATGTACCGCGGCCTGGCTCGACTGGTCGGCATGGATATTCTCGACGCCGGACAGACTCTGGACGACCAAATGAAGTGCCTGGAATCCAACTGGGACAAATACGACTTCTTCTTTGTGCACTTCAAATACACAGACAGCACCGGAGAAGACGGAAACTTTGAAGCCAAGGTAAAACGCACGGAAGAACTGGATTCCGCCATTCCACGCATGACGGCTCTAAAACCAGACGTTTTAATTGTCACGGGCGACCACAGCACGCCGGCAAAAATGAAGTCTCACAGCGGCCACGCCGTGCCGACAATGCTGGTTTCGGACATTTGCCGCTTTGACGGATCTAAGGAATTTGGCGAATCTGCGTGCCGTGTAGGCGAATTGGGGCAATTTGAGGCCAAGTATTTGATGCTACACGCGTTAGCTCACGCAGGACGTTTAGAGAAGTATGGGGCATAAGCGTCTTGCCCGTTGACACGCCGAGCCTTCATCCTTAGCATGCTCGCTCTGCGGAAGTCAGCAACTGACCACATCACCTGGTTAGTCAACGTTTTCGGCAGAAAAAATGGTGCTAGGAGAGGTGGCAGAGTGGCCGATTGCACCGGTCTTGAAAACCGGCGTGGGGTCAAACCTACCGTGAGTTCAAATCTCACCCTCTCCGTTCTCGAACAAGGACTTACGTCAACCCGACGTAAGTCCTTGTTTCGTTTACGCCCCTGGCCGAGCCACGAATCGGCTGTCAACTTAATCCTGCCCAGCTCGAGTGAACAAGGCAAATCACCATCAGCAGGATCAAGCGAATCGTCGAGAGTTCTGATACCGCCTCCGGCAAAGCCTTCGACATGGCGATTCAGGTCTTGATTGTGATTTCTTTAATCACGTTTTCCCTGGAAACGCTGCCCGACCTTTCGCAACAGTCACAGCGTCTGCTGCATGCCGTTGAAGTATTGACCGTAATTATTTTCACCGTCGAATACGCCATTCGAATTCTAGTCGCCGATAACCGCGTTGGCTTCGCCACCAGTTTTTTCGGAATCATCGATCTGCTTTCGATTCTCCCGTTCTACATCGCGACGGGGATTGATCTTAGATCGCTGCGAGCATTGCGGCTGTTTCGCCTGCTTAAGCTGGTTCGGTACAGCAAGGCGATCCGACGTTTTCATCTCGCATTTTTGATTGCGAAAGAGGAACTCATCCTGTTTGTTTCCGTGACAGTGATCCTTCTCTACCTCTCATCGGTTGGCATCTATTATTTCGAAAACGAAGCGCAGCCACAGTTGTTTCAATCCGTATTCCACAGTCTGTGGTGGTCCGTCTGCACTTTGACAACGGTTGGCGATGGAGACGTCTATCCCATAACCGGGGGAGGCCGATTGTTCACATTCTTCGTGCTGCTGGTCGGACTGGGAATCGTGTCTGTGCCGGCCGGACTGGTTGCATCCGCCCTATCACGAGCCCGACAATGTGAAAGCGACGAACAGTTATCCGAACTGGAAATAGCGGAAGCGACAGCCAGCTATAACAAATAAGAACAATCGCAATAGCTTCGATGTGTCGCTCGTACAACACGTTGCCTCAGACGTTGAAGTCAAACGGTAAATGGCCGTTTACCTGAATTGATTCACAGAGGTCACGTATGCCGAAAGACAATGCGGCCGTGACACTCCGCCGTGAACATCCGCCGTGAACATCCGCCCGACACTTGCCTTTGAAGGGATTACGGTATCGCTGCAACGCGGTATCAGTGCAATGTGATGCACGGATACCGCGTTTTTGAGCATAAAAAAGCCATTGCCCAACACACGCAGCGCCGCAAGTGAGTGCTTGTAAACGATGCAGCTTGAAAAGCTGCTTTGCGACAGACAGTCATGCCTTCTTTTGTTGCAGATATTCGTCAACTGAAGGCGATGCACGCATCCAATAAGTAAAGCACGCTAAAACGCAAGGGCGTGACAGAGCAGCAATCATTTCAAACTCGCCGTTCATCTGCATTCGGGAAAAGCCCGCGGACGACGGTACCACGACTGAATCGCATGGCGAGAAGCGGTCCAGAAACCGCAAATTCACAAGCACGCTGGGCCAGAAAGTGAATCGAGGCATTGCAAAATTCACTCGCACGTCGTGCTTGCATTGAGAAGTCCGCGAGGCCGGTTGGGGGACCGCTTCCAGCAAACTGCGGCACGGAAGATGCAACCGTGCTGTTATCAGTTTTGAAATGAAGGTAGTCGTAAACTGAACAAAGTCGAACCAACGGAGAACAGCAATGCAGGCGCCATTGGAAATCAGCATTCGGAACACGGAACGCAGCGAAAGCGTTGAAGCAGACATCCGGCAACGTGTGACCAAACTGAAAGAATTCTGTGACAGAATCATTGGTTGCCATGTCATTGTGGAAGTACCGCACCGGCATCATCGCCAAGGCGGTTTGTATCAGGTACGGATTCACATCACCGTGCCGCCGCGACGAGAAATTTCTGTCGATCGCGAACCTCACAAACAACAGGCCCATGAAGAACTGAGCGTCGCCATTCGAGACGCGTTTAAAGCTGCACTTAGACAGCTTCAGGATTACACACGCGAAATCCGAGGCGAAACAAAACATCACGAACTGCCGTCTCACGGAACAATCACGAAACTCTTTGGCGAATCGGGTTATGGTTTTATCGAATCACTGGCTGGCCGCAAAATTTATTTCAATTTCAATTCTGTGCCTGGTGATCAGCTCGAGAAGCTAGTCATCGGCAGTGAAGTTCGATCTAACGAAGAACCATGAGGCAAGGGCCCTCAGGCGACGACTGTCCAGATTGTCGGTCGTCACCATCGAACTGAATCGAACTGACCAGACTGCTGCACCGAAAAATCATCGAATTAGCTAAATCGCATTGACGAAAGTTTTCATCCGAAGTCAGCCGCTTCAGTGCTGAGTGAACGACAGTTCTACTCGCCAAAAAGTGCACTTGCAAGAAACTCTACTACTGAATGCAACCATAACTTAAGAGAGTCAGAGCAATAAAAATCAGCCCCCACACATCAGGCAGCACTATGAATCATAGTGCCCCCGGTGACGAGACCATTGAGTAAGTTATCGTTGACGAACTTTTCTGAAACAGTCGAGTTAACGCCTCAAAGGTACTGGTTGAAGTGACAAATCGCGAAGCAACTTTAACAGGCCGCGTTCAGACAACGAGCGACCGCATTTGAGCTGAAGCCGATGCACGGAGACCCAGATGTCTGGTCGCGGTGCACAATTAACTGTAAATCTACACGACGCTGACAATTCCGGATCAGGCACTTTGCGATAACGTGATAGCCACACTGACGTGGTCTGCGGAAGTGGGTACTAAACACTTTGACGTCGTGGTCAAACATGGAACAGTCACTCTGCGAGGCAAGGTCCCGCCCTACTGGCAGAAACTTCGAGCTCGTCTGCTGGCGTAACGGGCGTCCAGCATGTGGCCGTTACTTCACGACCGTCCGAAAGACCACGAAATCGCCACCAGACTGAAACAGCAACTGAAAGAACGATTTCATGGACAGGCAGAATAATTCAGATCACCGTGACTGACGGCGCCATGACGCTGCGAGGAGCCGTTAACAACAAAGACATCACCGAATGTACCAAGAATGGCAGAGAGAGAACTCAAGGCGTCAGTGCCGTCCAAAACATGCTAAACACAGCTCACCCCACAGAAGCATTCTGAACCAAACAAACACAACAACAGCTCCACACAAATCACCGGGTGGCACCAATCACCGCACGTCTATTTGCGCCATTTGCTGCAAGTTCGTAAGCGCCAGCCTGCCGGTGCTTACCTGTTAATCGGCGAAGAAACTTTTTAGTTTGGGGCCAAAGCAAACCTGAATGCAAACAGTCGTAACGAACAACAAAGACTATTGCTTAGAGTCGTTCGCCAACGTTCCTTCAACAGGTTGGTTTAGACGTTCGAACTGTTGGTTGATGACGGAATCGATAACGGAAGCGAGCACCCTCAGAATGATTGGCCCATAGCCGCTGAAAGATCCTATCAGTGTTTCGTGCACGGATGCTGGAACGCTACACGAAGTTCTGGCTTTGAATGTATCTTGATAAGTGCATTTACTTGCCGAGATCCTGAAATCTCTCGTACGACTGATTCAATGGATGAGCATCTTTTCGGCCGTCAATCATGCAGGCGGTCCACTCGGCAAGACGCAGGCCAAGTCTGCGGCATGCCTCCTGAGCTCGATCCTCCGTCGGCGGTCCGGCAGAAACCGCACCATAGTGCGCAGAGAACTTTACGCCGGTGTAGTCAGTGAGACCAAAGATCAGAAATCCATAGTTGATCAGGATGGACATCAGCGTCATGCACGTCCATTCCTGGCCACCGCCCCAGGCTCCGGCGGAACTGAAAACGCATCCAATTTTGCCGTCGCGCTTGCCCCAGTTTTCAATCGGTTGCTGGTCCCACCATTGTTTCATCTGCCAGCTGACGGTGCCATAGTTCGTCGGCGAACCCATCGCTAAGCCATCGCACCATTCGAGATCGGTGTGATCAGCACTGGAAATATCCCGTAGCCGCACTTCCGTTCCGTCAAGTTGCCCAGCCCCTTCGGCAACCAATTCCGCCATGCGTTGTGTGTTGCCAGAGTTAGAGTGAAACAGCACAAGAATCCTGGACACGTGAGAGACCTTTCAGAAGTTCGGAAGAAACAGTTTGTTTTGAAGCGAGTGCAATATAAGAAGATCGACCAGTTTTGAAATGAACTCATTGTTCTGTTCTGAAACCTACAATTGCAATGTGAAGCCAGCGAAGACGCCAATTCAACAGACCGTGATGAAGTTCAAGGCAACACAGATTTAGGCAGCCTGAGGTGGCGCGGAACTTCATGGGCGCGCCACCTCAGCCTCGCAAACGTACCAGCAAAGACAAACGCAAACCTAAGGTTGCGCTGACTGGAAGGCAGATACACCTGAATGAACGCCAGGCACTACTTGTCCCAAACACTGCAACTCTATTTCAGGTAATCAAAATCTTCAATTTTACGCGCAGAACAGGTTTCAACAGCTGAAGGAACTGCAGACAAGTCGTCGAGATCTGAACAGACGTACTGCAACGCTCAGCTTGAGCTGTCACCATCAGCCCCGACTTTGCTCGGAAATCCGCTGAGTATCGACGATTTGCGTTTGACGAAATGACGTAGCGAAATTCGTGTAGAGTTTCGGCCGGTGAAACCACAGGACGAGGCCAAACGTCTTCTAGGATTTTGCTACGAGTGACTGCACTTTTCGCTACTTGCTTCAGAGACGATCCTAAAATCGCAGATTCACAAGCACGCCACGCGAGCAAGTGAATCCAGCCATTGCACAATTCACTCGCTCGCGCATCGTGCTTGTAGTGAGAAGTTCGGCGGAGCGATTTCCGGACCGCTTGCAGGCAATTCCACCCGCGGATGTAACTTCTCTGCGAGCCTGCGTTTGCCATCGCAACCATCGGCACTGCATTCCGACTGAATTTCAGATGCTGCAGACGACGGATAGGGTTTCCTTTGTTCAGCCAATGGATCGGACGGTGAAGCCACATTGCTGCTGGAGATGTTCCGGCCAATGGGGAGTCCCTTGATAATCAGCAGTCGTTGATCAGAAACGGCTGTTTCAGCGGGCTCAGCAAAGTCGATATTTCCGCGACATTCACTGGTCGTGTGTCGATTAAAAAACGGCATGACGGGCCGTCATTCTGGGATTCCGTGGGTGTTCCGGCAAAGATTTCTACTGAAGTAAGCCCGGAAAGATACACGGAACTATTGCATCAGCAGCTGGACCAACCGGATAAATTAGAGGAACCGGAATGGGTCTTGATCGTAGCCTGTTCCAGCGTTGAGCGGCTAAAAACGAGCCTGGAAGCTGCTGTGGCGATAAGGCTTCAGCGGTTCCATGCTGTGCGTTCATGTCACAAATTCGAATTTTTACTCAGGACACTTGCCGCAACTGGATGCGAGAATCTCCGGTTTCTGCGATAGTCTTTGGCAGTGATACAATTTCAGCTCCCGCCAAAACGCCCATTAAGGCTAACCATCCCTCCGATAAATAACACACTTTCCACAACCAGCTGGCTTTGATTTTCCTTAATAAATCTCCGCGGCCTTTGGCCTCCCACCAGGAACAGCATCCAGAATACCACGGCAAGACCGCCGACTTTCTGCAGATTGCTCGCCACAGGCATTCATGCCGGGTAACCGCACCAACGACTCGACGAAAGAAATAACTATGAAAGTTGCCGTATGGAGCCTTGTTGTGCTCCTGATTATTTTGCATCAGGACGTCTGGCTGTGGGACGACGCCACTTTGGTTGGCGGAATTGTGCCCATGGGACTGTTTTATCACGCGTGCATTTCGCTGGCCGCAGGAATCACATGGTTCCTGGCGATTAAATTTGCATGGCCGGTTGATGATGCTGCGGTTGCGACAACTCACAAGCCAGGCAAAGGAGGTGGCGCGTGACCAGTGCCATAATTATCGGAATCTATTTATCAATGCTGCTGTGTCTGGGGCTGTTTTCCAGCCGCCTGTTTTCCGGCAGCGGTAAAGACTTTCAGTTGGCGGGCCATTCTATTGGTCCGGTCATGCTGTTGATGTCGTTGTTTGGAACCACCATGACGGCATTCGCGTTAATTGGTTCAACGGGCGAAGCCTGGCAAAACGGAATTGGCGTGTATGGCAAGATGGCCTCGGCCAGCGGGATCGTGCATTCGCTGTGTTTCTTTCTGGTGGGTGTGAAGGTCTGGAAGCTCGGCCACAAGTACGGCTACACAACCCAGATCGAATTTTTCCGTGATCGTCTGGAAAGCCGGAACATCGCCTTGCTGCTGTTTCCTATTCTGGTAGCAATGGTAATTGTGTACATCCTGGCGGGAATTCTTGGAGCAGGAACCGTCGTAAACGTGTTCACAACGGGAGCGTTTCCGGAAATGTTTCCGGGGAACCCAGCGGTGCCACCATCGGTCGGCGCAATTCCGCCACACGTTGGTTCTTTGATTATCTGTGGCGTTGTTTTGGTGTATGTTTTCTTCGGCGGTATGCGAGGCACCGCGTGGGCAAACACCTTCCAGACAATTGCCTTTATGGTTTTGGGAGTGTTGACATTTTTCGTGATTGCAAAGGGCCTGGGTAAGGGTTCGATGATCGAAAACATGCAGGCTGCTTCAGCCGCGGTTAAGACAACGTGGACGACTCGGACGGGTGTTTCGCAGTCTGAGTTTTTGACATATATGTTGATTCCACTTTCGGTGGGCATGTTCCCGCATCTGTTTCAGCACTGGCTGACAGCAAAGAGTGCCAATTCGTTTAAGCTTAGCGTGGTGGCGCACCCGATTTTCATCATGCTGGTTTGGTTACCCTGCATTATGCTGGGTGTCTGGGCAACGACGGATATCGCAACAAGCATCGTGAAGCCTCTTGCAAGGCTCAGCCATGAAGTGGCAGGTGATCAAAACAAAGTGCTGCCGATGCTGGTGAAGGGACTTTCCGGCGATGTACTGGGAGGCTTTCTTGCAGCCGGAGTTCTGGCGGCCATCATGAGTTCTCTCGATAGCCAGTTCCTGTGTGTTGGCACGATGTTCACCAACGACATCGCCAAGCAATACTTCACAAAGGGTGAAATGACAGACCGACAAACCGTGTTCTGGACGCGCACCTTTGTAATTCTTGTTGTGGCAGTTACGTATGGCTTCAGTCTGCTGAACCCGCGAGGCGTGTTTAGTCTTGGAGTCTGGTGCTTCAGCGGATTTTCCAGTCTGTTCCCACTGATTTTTGCAGCCTTGTACTGGAAGCGACTTACCAAAACCGGCGCTTACGCCTGCGTAATAGCTGCCGCTGGCACATGGGGCTGGCTGTTCTGGCTGGCCATGAACTGGGCGGGCGAAGAAAAAGGCCGGACTCTTAGCGAATACCTGATTCACTTGCCTGTCGGCGGTAATGTCTACGAATTGATGCCTGTCACGGGCATGATTCTAGCTTCAACAATCGCACTGGTCGCCGGATCTTTGGTTTCAAAGCCACTGTCCAATGCGACTCTGGAAAAGTTTTTCCCTGCCGAATCTTAATGAGTCAGCACAACGCACACGCCTGCACAAACACGTTTAATACATTGAAGGTTACCATGATTCGATTTGCTTTGATTACTACCGGCATGCTTGTTCTGTCTGCCAGCGTAATGGCTGAAGACGAAACAGACACGTTTCTTGACCCGGCCACCGCTGGTGCCGACTATGAAATTCAGGGTGAATATAGAGGTGTGCTTGACCCGCAAGGCGAAAAGATCGAATTCGGCATGCAGGTTATTGCCCTGGGCGACCATAAGTTTGACGCCGTTGGCTACTTCGGTGGCTTGCCGGGCGACGGCTGGAAACGCGGCGACAAAATGGTGAAGGCTGCCGGCGGCACCACAGACGGAGTAACAAAGTTTGTCGGTGAAATGGGCCACGCCATCGTACAGAATGACAAGGTTGTCGTTTACTCAGCGGAACACGGTGAAGTCGGTTCGTTGAAAAAGGTAACTCGCGTTAGCCCAACCATCGGAGCCAAGCCGACGGCAGGAGCCATCGTGCTGTTCGATGGTTCAACAGCAGACAACTTCGAAGGCGGGAAACTGGCAATGGGTAACCTGCTGGCGGCCGACTGTTCGTCTAAGGAAAAACTCAGCAGTCACACAATGCATTTGGAATTCCGAACACCGTTCAAGCCAACCGCACGCGGTCAGGCTCGAGGCAACAGTGGTGTGTACCTGCAAAGTCGTTATGAATGCCAGGTTCTGGATTCATTCGGTCTGGCAGGTGAAAACAATGAGTGCGGCGGCATCTATTCGATTTCCAAGCCTGCTGTTAACGCATGCTTCCCACCGTTGACGTGGCAAACATACGATATCGAATTCACCAACAGTGTTTGGGAAGACGGCAAGAAAAAAAAGAATGCTCGAGTAACAATTCGCCAGAACGGAATTGTCATTCACGACGATGTCGAACTGACTCACGGAACACCAGGCAAGCTTCCCGAAGCCGCTGAACCAGCTCCGTTGTACCTGCAGGGCCACGGCAATCCTGTTGTCTATCGCAACATCTGGATGGTAAAAAAATAATCGACTGGCAGTGACTTCGTTCAATTCAGCCAGTGTGGTGTCCGATTTTCGACTCATGTTGACAGTGACGTTTTTCGGGTAGCCGGATTCACAAGAATTCGGCTACCGGATTTTTCATAAATTCCGCCGCGGGTTAATTCATCAATTGAATGAGACACCACACTAAGATCAGGATAGAACGATGTCGACTTATGTTTCACGATCGGTTCTTTTGATTCTGACATGCGGACTGTGTCTTTGCAGATTTCAGGCCACTGTAGAAGCTGCAGATGAACTTAGAGTTACGACGTTTAACGTTGATGCATCGCCCCCTGTCGGCAGTCCGTTGGCATACGACCCGACTCTGGAAACAACCACGCCGTTGTCCTGCCGAGGCGTGATCTTACTGCCAAAAGACCAACAGCCGATTGTCTTGTGTGCCGTCGACTGGCTGGGGATTGCGAACCAGGCCCATCAGGAATTCCGCGAACGACTGGCAACAGCGGCTGGCACCACAGCAGAACGAGTTTCCGTTCATGTTCTGCATCAACACGATGCTCCCCGGTGCGACTTTTCCGCGGAAGCACTTCTGTCTGAATTCGGACACTCCGGCCAGTATTACGACGAACGATTTTGTCGCGACGTATTTGTTCGAACGGCCGCTGCGGTGAAGACTTCAATATCGTCTGCAAAGACGGTTACGGACATCGGCATCGGTGCCGCAGAAGTTAAGGAAGTCGCATCCAATCGCCGAATCCTTGGAGACGACGGCAAGGTTCAGCATACGCGTTACACAGCCTGCAAAGATCCCGAAATCCGAGCGATGCCGGTTGGAACCATCGATCCAATGCTGAAGCTGATCGCTTTTCGAGCTGGCGATCAGGTGGTGGCGACGCTGAGCTTTTATGCGACTCACCCCCAAAGCTACTACCGGACCGGACAGGCGAATCCGGACTTTCCCGGCTTGGCACGCAATGCATTCCAGAAAGATCTTGGAAGCCCCGTCATTCACTTCAACGGCGCTGGCGGTAACATCGGTGCAGGCAAGTGGAACGACGGCAGCAAAGAAAACAGGCAGGTTCTGGCAGATAAAGTCACCAGCGGAATGTCGGCGGCTCATGCAAACTTAAGTTTCCAACCAATCTCGACCGATCAGTTTCAGTGGAAGACCGAATCGGTCGTGCTACCGATTTCAGAACACATCGTTGAACATGCTCTGGTCACAACATTAAAGAATAAAAAAGCGACGGCCCCCGAACTGCGGACTGCTGCAAAGCATCTTGCGTTTCTGCAGCGTTCTCAGGCGGGAACGACAGTTGACATTGGCTGTCTGTCGCTGGGCAATGCTCGCATCCTGTTCATGCCGGGCGAATTGTTTGTTGAATATCAACTGGCCGCTCAGCAAATGGCCCCCGACAAGTTTGTGGCGATGGCCGCTTACGGCGAATACGGCGCAGGCTACATCTGCACAGAAATCGCGTATTCACAAGGCGGCTACGAACCCAGCGCCGGCGCTTCACGAGTTAGCCCCGCTGTCGAACAAGTGCTCATGAATGCGATGAAAAAGCTGTTGCTGCAATAGCCGCGGACAGTGTTTCACGATCGATTGCCGCTACCTGCAATCGACCGTTTCCCGAAATCATTCGGAAACACTCTGCGAACCTCTCTGCATTTGCCTTGCGCCGAATCAACGACAGTCGGCTGGCCGAAAATTCTATTTCACGATTGTTCCAAGAGCGGACCGCCGCACATGGCCGGATTTCGACGACGACTTAATGCAAAACCGAAAGCGATAGAGGTAAGGTTTTGCAAATGATGGAATCCGCAATGAGGTTCCGTTATGTTGGGTGTCTCGGCCCGTTACGCACGGCCGTCGAATTTCCTGCCTCAGACCTCACCCACTAAATCTTCTGCCGAACAATTCCTTATGTCGCATCTGGCTCTTAGACCTTTCGTTGCATTGTTTATCCTTGGGCTTATAAATTCAGAGGCCGCCTTGTCCGCAGAAACGGCTCGCTGGGATTTCCAGACGGACAATTCCGGCTGGACGCCAAATGGCCAGGTACAGCTAGATGTGGTGAACGGAACTCTAACCGTCACGTCAACGGGCAACGACCCATATCTGACCGGCTCAGTCAAAGCTCCGGCTGGTTGGCACAAGTTGACACTGGCGGCAAAGTTTGCTGGCAAAGCTGATTTTCAGGTCTTCTGGAATACAGAGAAAGATAACGGCACCGCAGAAGCAAGATCTGCTCGAGCAGAATTCCGCGGCGACGCAAACAAGTTTCGCAGCGTGAAGCTGTTCTTTCACACAAACAGCCCACTGACGACATTGCGAATCGATCCAATGAGCGGCGTCGGAAAAATGCAGATCGAATCGATCGTCTTAACCGACGACGCTCCGCCGCAACCAACCGCGACACCAGTGGCGGACATCCGCGTTCCTGAAGGCTTTAAAGTTGAATTGCTGCACTCGGTCGACGCTGCGACACATGGATCATGGGTCAGCATGACGCCTGATCACAAAGGTAGACTGATTGTCTCGGACCAGTACGGCAAACTGCATCGCGTTACCGTTCCGGCGATCGACTCGGAAGGGCCGGTACTAATCGAACCAATCGACCTTGAAATCGGCATGGCTCAGGGTCTGCTGTACGCCTTCGACAGCCTGTATGTCATGGTGAATAGCACCGATGCTGAAAAACAAGGGCTATACCGAATCACGGATAGCGATGGCGACGACAGATTCGACACGGTCGAATGGCTGCGAAAAATTGACGGAGGTGGCGAACACGGACCTCATTCAGTAATTCTGTCTCCAGACGAAAAGTCGTTGTATGTCTGTGCGGGCAATCACACAAATCCGACGGAATTTTCTTCGTCACGTGTTCCTAAAGTCTGGCAGGAAGATCAACTGCTGCCGCGCATGTGGGATGCGGGCGGACACGCGGTGGGCAAAATGGCTCCCGGTGGCTGGATTGCCAAAGTCAGCCCGGACGGCAAAGAATGGGAACTTGTCGCCAGCGGTTTTCGCAACGAATACGACATTGCGTTCAGCCCGGAAGGCGAATTATTCACCTACGACGCCGACATGGAATGGGACGTTGGCACGCCCTGGTATCGACCAACTCGAGTCAACCATGTCACCAGCGGTGGCGAATTTGGCTGGCGTTCCGGTACCGGAAAGTGGCCATCGTGGTATCCCGACAGTCTGCCATCTGTTGTAGATATCGGGCCTGGATCACCAACGGGAATCGCTTTTGGCACGAGAGCTAAGTTTCCAGCAAAGTATCAGCGATCACTGTTCATTTCAGACTGGAGTTACGGCATTATCTATGCCGTGCAACTGACACCTGAAGGAGCGTCCTGGACCGGTACGGCCGAACGATTTGTCTCTGCCGCTCCGTTACCCGGCACTGACATTATCATTGCCAAAGATGGTGCCATGTATTTCACCATCGGAGGTCGCAGAACGCAGTCCGGGCTGTATCGAGTGACGTACGCAGGAGTAGAATCGACAACTGCAGTCACCTCAGCCGTTTCCGAAGGTGCAGAGCTCAGAGCTCTGCGGACCAGACTTGAAATGCTGCATCACCCCAATGCGGAAAACGCCATCGCAACAGCATGGCCTCATCTTGGCCACAGTGATCGCCACATACGCTTCGCCGCCAGAATCGCCGTTGAACATCGCCCCATTGCCGAATGGGCCGACAAGGCTCTGGCGGAAGACAGCAATGCCAATGCAAAGATCAACGCTCTGTTGGCACTGACGCGACATAGTGATGCGTCAATGCAGGAGGATCTTCTGATGTCACTGGCTGCGGTACAAAGCTTCGACCTTTCAGAAGATCAGTTGCTGGCAACACTTCGAGTTCTGGGCCTGACGTTTATTCGTCTGGGCCAACCCGGAGAAGAACTCAAGAACAACATCGCGTCCGCGCTGAGCCCGCTGTATCCAGCCGAATCCACTCGCTTAAACAGAGAACTGTGCGCTTTGCTGGTCTATCTCGGCGACCAGACAGTTGCGCCGAAAACACTGGCACTCATGAACATCGCTCCTACGCAGGAAGAACAGATGTTTTATGCTCTATGTCTGCGAGCACTCAAAAAAAACTGGACGAACGAAACTCGAACAGAATATTTCAACTGGTTTCTAACGTCAACTCGCATGAGCGGAGGAAATTCGTTTGGCGGATTCCTGAAGAACATTCGACAGGAAGCCATCGACGGATTGTCCGATGAAGAAAAAGTCAGTCTGAAAGACGTGTTGGCGAAGAGCCTGCAAATGGCAGATGCAGTGATTGAAGCAGCCAGTCGTCCTCACGTGAACGAATGGAAAGTCGACGACCTGCTGAGTGATATCGAGGCCAACACGGCCGACAGAAACTTCAGGAACGGCCAGGAAATGTTTACGATCACAGGATGCTACAAATGCCATCGATTCGTGGGAAAAGGAGGGATTGTCGGGCCAGACCTGACTGCCGTGGGACGAAGGTTCAACGCTCGAAACATGCTGGAATCGATTCTGGAACCCAGCAAAGTTGTCAGCGATCAATATGAGGCAACAGTTTTCGTAACCGACAGCGGAAAACAAATCGTCGGGCGAGTTGTCAACCTGAATCAGGACGCGCTAATGGTTAGCGAAAACATGCTGAACCCCGGCAAATTGACCACCATTCTCAGAGGTGAAGTGGAAGAAATGTTTACCTCAAAAACTTCAATGATGCCGAACGGACTGCTAAACAATCTGACCAAAGAAGAAATCCGGGACCTGATCGCCTATCTGCGTTCCGGCGGAGACCCAAAGTCCGATACTTTTGCCGCTGAGTAGTGTTCACCGGTTTTAGATCTTCTACGTCCGATACAAATCGGGCGGCCACTTTCTTTTATCCTGACATCCGAAATCGAATGTTCTATGAAGTACGTGCCTCTAATCATGCTTGTCTGCGTTACATCCTTTGCCGACGACGCCGCCATTCCAAAATCAAATTTCTCAGCAGCCGGACACAGCGAAGACAACCTTGCCGACGTGAAGGCTCGCGTCACAAATAAGTCAGCAGTCCTGCTGGATGTTCGGGAAATTGATGAGTGGAAAGAGGGCCACCTGAAACACGCGAAGCTGATGCCGCTAAGCATGTTAAAGAAGGGTGAACTCACCGCAAAAATGAAAGAGTCTCTAACCAAAGACAAGCCGATCTACCTTCACTGTGCTGCTGGTGGACGCGTATTGGCCGTTTCGAAGCTGCTTCGCGACAAGGGCTACGACATTCGCCCCCTAAAGCAAGGCTATGATGACCTGCTGCAAAAGGGATTCGAAAAAGCAGTTGAAATAACAACTGAAGACTAGTCAGACGATCAACACAGATTTACTACGATACCGTCCGTTTTCCAGCTGCTGCCGACAGGCCGCTTGTGCCCCCTGAATCATTTTTTTCCTGCTGCCGCAAGAGCCCGAGAATCGCGGCTATTGTCATTATCGTGCTGGCAACCCACGGCATTCTTGCGTTTTCAACGGCGCGATATTGCTCGGTTACACACGATGAGTATTGGCACATTCCCGTCGGGCTTCTGAATCTTCAGCATAGACAGTTCGACTATGATGACCTGAACCCGCCGTTGGGCAGAATGGTGGCCGCATTTCCATTGCTGTTCCTGGCGAACTCAAGACACGACGCAACAGGGGACAGCAATCACGCCGGGCCAAAGCCGGGAAAAACACTTACCGACTACGGCGATGATTTTCTGGCAGAGCAGGACGATCGATATCAATCGTTGATTGTCGCCGCCCGAATTCCCACCGTGATTCTGTCGGTGCTGTTTGCCTTTGTTGCCGCGACCTTTGCGACGGAATTATTCGGCTCGAAAAGTGGACTTGCCGCGCTGATTCTGTGGAGCTTCAGTCCGGCAATGATTTCTAACGCGGCCCTGGCGACCAACGATTCATTTGTGTCCGGCATGTTTCTGGTCGCGTTTTGGAGAGCATGGCGGTTGGGCCAGTTCTGGTCACGACGTGATGTCGGCTACCTGGGTGCTTCGATCGGAATCGCGTGCCTTGTTAAGTTCACGGGAGTATTACTTTTCGCCCTTGCCCCGGTGACTGTTTTGATTTCGGCAATCATCGCCCATCAGAACAGTGCAGTACGCCAAACCATTTACAGAACTATAGCATTTGTGATGATCGCCGTACTTGTGATCAACGCCGGCTATTTGTTTCAGGGAACCGGCGCCACACTGAAAAGTTACAGTTTTCAAAGTTCAGCACTGCAAAGCATTCAGAAAACATTCAGCGTTGTCGGATCCTTACCAGTGCTGGTTCCGTACTCGTTTGTAACGGGCATCGATCACCAAAAAATGATGCTGGAATCTGCTCACCCGGTTTTTCTCAACCGTGAATGGAGCGAAGACGGCTTCCGCTCTTACTATTTCTACGTGCTCGCATGGAAGCTGCCGCATGCATTTCAGGTTCTATTTCTACTAACAATGTGGACATGGTTTCGGGGCCGCAGGCTTAAAGCAACAAACACAGGAAGCCTGGCCGGGACAGCAATCAGCGGCAAGTTTCTCGCCCTCCTGCTTCCGACCGCAGTCTTGCTAACAATCGGCACATTTTCCGGAATGCAACTGGGACTGCGGTACGTTCTGCCCGCTATGCCGCTGTTGTTCGTTTGCGTTTCCCAGAGCATTTCCAGCCCGTGGCTTAACCGTTCAAAGTTAATGACGTTTTCCGCATGGGGAATAGTTATCTGTTCGATTGCGGCTGTCCGTTTTCACCCTCACCACATTGCATACTTCAACGAACTGGCGGGTGGCCCTGACAATGGCATTAACCTGCTGAGCGATTCGAATATCGACTGGGGACAGGACCTGATTGCTCTGAAACAATACCTGAACAAGCATCCTGAAATCGAAAACATCAGACTTGCCTACTTCGGAACATTCCCCCCCGGTGAGCTCGGCATTCAATATGAACTACCGTCCCGAACGCCAGAACCCGGGTGGTACGTTTTAAGCGTCAACATCATTCAGGGCCGACCCAATCCGTTGCGACGGCAGGATGGTTCTACTGACAACACGTCAATTGATCCATTCAGCTACATTCGATTCTTTCGCCCCGTGGCGACGATTGGTAAATCAATCCGCGTCTATCACATTGACGAACAGGGCATCGCAGACCTTGCCACCGCCGTACGACGAGCCAAGGTCGAGATGCAAATGCAGTCGCGAAGAAAAGATTATTAATGCACGTAGCGGAAGTAGGTGTCAGTCGGCTTGCCTGAAGACGTCATCTACTTCAACGCGATGCGAGAACGAACACAAGCTGTAAGACAAAAACACCTCTCACGGGACTACCGCCCCACATCAGAAAACAACCTATTCGACGCCTCGCTCCTTGATGACTACTCGGCAAACTGGCCATAGCCGAAGCAGGAAAGCCTGCGCCCGGCCATTAAAAGTGGTTACCCCTGGGACTTTCCGGCATCGTCGTCAGCGATGTCATCTGCCCGAGTATCAGAGCCGGCGATCATGTGCGATTCCATCGACTTGGAATCAGCTTCAGTGCCTGACTTGCCAGAACTACCTGATGCGAGTTTATCTTCATGGTCGTCCAGATCGTCATCAACCTGTCCTGGTCGAGGTCCAAGAATCTTTCGGACTTCCTTGCGTTCCAGATCTTCGTGTTCGAGCAACGCTTCTGCCAGAGCATCAAGTTTTTCACGATAGTGAGTTAGCATTTCAATTGCCGTTTGATTCGCTTCCTTCAGCATATCCTGCACTTCGATGTCGATGATCCGAGCTGTTTCTTCACTGAACTCACGATAGGAATGCATTTCCTTACCGAGAAATGGGTGCTCTTCAGACTGTTTAAACGAAACCGGTCCAACCTTTTCCGACATACCCCAGTGCGCAACCATGTGACGGGCGATTCTAGTTGCCTGCTCGATATCTCCCGATGCACCGGCGCTATATTCGTTGAACTTGATTTTTTCAGCAGCGCGACCACCCATCGCCATCACGAGTCGCTTTACCAAAGCTCCTCGACCGACTATTGGAATTTCTTTTTCCGGCATCAGACGAGTTACGCCGCCCGTGTTACCGCGGGGAACAATGGAAACCTTATGAACCGGGTCCATTCCTTCCTGATACCAGGCCAGAACAGCATGACCAGATTCGTGCCACGCCGTCAGACGTCGCTCAGCCTCATCAACATGTTCATCACGGCGGGCCCCCATCACAATTAGGTCTTCCGCATAGTAAAAGTCTTCCATTTCAACGACTCGTTTTTTCTCACGAGCCGCACGTAGCGCTGCTTCGTTGACGAGTTTCTGAAGCTCTGCGCCGGAATATCCCATCGTCGTTCTCGAAAGTGCATCCAAATCAACGTCGTCTGACATTGGCACTTTTCTCGTGTGTACCTTCAGAATTCCAAGGCGACCTTCGCGAGCTGGCAGATCGACTGTCACATGGCGGTCAAAACGGCCTGGACGCAGCAAAGCCGGATCCAACACATCACTGCGGTTAGTAGCCGCCAGTACGATCACAGTCTGCGACTGCTCGAAGCCGTCCATTTCACTCAAAATCTGATTCAGCGTCTGTTCACGTTCGTCATGCCCGCCACCGACACCAGCTCCGCGAACTCGTCCAACGGCGTCAATTTCGTCGATAAAAACGATGCAGGGCGAAGCTTCCCGGGCTGTCTTGAACAGATCACGAACTCGAGTCGCACCGACACCGACAAACATCTGAATAAACTCGGAACCGTTGATCGAAAAGAACGGCACACCAGCCTCACCAGCAGTTGCTCGTGCCAGTAATGTCTTTCCAGTGCCCGGTGGACCAACCAACAGCACGCCCTTGGGAATTTTTGCCCCAAGCCGTGTGAACCGCTTGGGGCTCTTGAGGAATTCAACAATCTCCTGAAGATCCTGCTTTACTCCTTTCAAGCCGGCGACGTCGTCATACGTAACGGGCTGATCACTTTTTTCGAATTTCCGGGCCGGACTGCGAATGAATCCTCCCATCATACCGCCGCTAAAAGGATCACTCGATCGACGCATCATTATCCAAAAGACCAGGACAAACATTATTGGGACAATCAGCCATGTCAGCATTTCCATGCCGCGGCTCATTGTCTGACGCTCGGAATTCAATTCCAAACCATGTTCTGCAGACTGACGTTCCAGTTCTTTTGCAAGATCGCTGTCTCCGGCGAACGGAGAAATCAACACGGTATTAAATTCCGGCTGCAATGATCCAACCAGGCCTTCAGGCTGCTCTTCGGGAATTTTTTTCCATTCGCCAACCAGAATCTCGCCTTTCACAAGCACAGCTTTGACGTTCCCGTCTTTCAGCTGCTTCCAGAAATAGCCGTACGGAACCTGAGTACCCACACCGCCACCGTTGCTTAAGGCGTAAATGACCGCTATCAGAAGAAGTCCAATTACAACCAACGGGAACGGACCCCCGCTTCGTCGCTGATCTTCGGGCTTCTTTCCATCCTGCGTTTTTTTGACCGAAGGTTTTTCCCCCGATGAATCTGCCATTTGATTAAATTTCTATATCCTCACCCACGGAATACCGCAGGTAGGTGTGAAAACTGATTAAATCGTTTAAGAGAGCGAAAAACACACACTAACCGCAACAGGATTTCCTGAACGCCAAGTACATAAGGTTAACGCACAGCGGTGTTCGCTGCAATTCGTGGATGCTTCTGAACAACACCGGTTGTCGGACAAACCAATCAACCGGCAAGTGTTTTTCTGCACACCGTTTGCCCCCACGTTAACCTTAATTTTTGCTGCGAATTCCCAGCTACGGCCGACTCAAAACGATCGATCGAAACTCGCCGAAAACAAGAGTGGCACAATAAATCCCCCACCAAAGGCACGTCAGTAGACGAACCCGGAACAAATCCCAACCGAGGCGATCGTTTTCGGCCGCGATGCTCGTTCACCCCCGAGAAAATTTAGTAACTTCACTCGATTTTAGCACAGGAACTTGATTCAAACGGACTATTTATGTTTCCGTAATTCCCCAGGGTTGGTTTGGCCTTCGGGGCTCACTATCATCCGCGCCAGAAACGAGCACCGCTGATTCGTTTTTGTTGCCGGAACGCGAAATAGACCGGCAATGACTTCGCTGACACGCACACTCTGCACGAGCTTTTCTCAGCATGGATGAATTATTCCACGAATGCGGCATTGCTGCCGTTTCTCACCTGGACATCGATTCCACAAGTATGCTTGTGCCCGATAGTGATCCGGGACAAACCTCGCGACTGATTCCGGGAATGCTGCTTGACATGCAGAACCGGGGTCAATTAGCCGCTGGGTTTACCACATACAACCCGAATCGACGCCAACTTATTGACACCCACAAGGATGTTGGTGGAGTCGCAGAGGTTTTCCGGATGAATGACCCGGATAAATACCTCGACCTCATGAAGGAATACGCGGGCTATTCGGCAATTGGCCACGTTCGCTACGCCACATGCGGAAGAAACGACCGCAGCTATGCTCAGCCTTTTGAACGCCACCATATCGCGCGTTCAAAATGGTTTAGTTTCGTATTTAATGGCCAGCTCGCCAACTATCTGGAACTGCGCGAAGAAATTCTGCAAACAACCGATTTTCATCTCACCCGCGAGACCGACACGGAAGTCCTGAACCACTTAATTTCACAGGAACTGTCCGACAAACCGGGTATTTCCCATATCGACCTACTGAAATCACTTGCTCGACGGCTCGACGGCTCATGGAATCTGGCCTACCTGAATGCCAATGGCGAAATGTTTGTCTCCCGCGACCCGCGGGGAATCCGGCCTCTTTGCTACGCCCTTGAAGGCCCACTTTTTGCCGCTGCAAGTGAAAGCGTCGCACTCACACACCTGGGTTTTTCTGAAGAACAGATCCACAACGTACCACCGGGGCACGCGGTACTTGTCGGGGACGACGGAATTCGAGTCGAAAAATTCGCCGAATCACCCGGAAAATCGCACTGCTTCTTCGAATGGATCTATTTTGCAAACGCTGCCAGCCAATTCGACGGAGCTGGCGTGTACCTTTCGCGCAAGCGACTCGGCGAAGAACTCGCTCGGCGAGAAACAGTACCGATCGACGAAGACACCATCGTCGTTCCTGTTCCCGACACAGCCAAGGCGGCTGCTGACAGCATGGCTTTCGAACTAAAGGTGCCGTCACTGGAAGGCCTGATCCGAAATCGTTACATCGGCCGCACATTCATCGAAGGCAGCAATCGAGCCGACAAGGTTCGCATGAAATACACACCCCTTCCGGAAATTATGGAAGGAAAACGGGTACTGCTGGTCGACGACTCGATTGTCCGAGCAACGACCTTGAAAGAACTTCTTCGGCTGCTGCGAGAACGCGGCAAAGCTAAAGAAATTCACGTGCGAATTGCATGCCCTCCAATCATCGCGCCGTGCTTCTACGGCATCGACATGTCGACCATTAAGGAACTTTTCGCCCCGTCGATCATGGCTGGAACTGTTATCACGCCCGAAGAAGAACAAAAAATGGCTGACCTCATCGGAGCAGACAGCCTGCGATACTTACCCGTCGAAGCCCTCGCAAAGTGTGTCGGGCTGCCGCGAGAAAACCTGTGTCAGGCATGCGTTGACACGATATACCCAACTCCCGCTGGCGAAGAATTATATCGCAAAGCAGTGATAAGTTACGAAAGAGGCACTGGAACCTGCGAACGAGTATTCGACGCTCAGTAGAAACGCTCGACAAAAAATTCCGCAAATACAGAATAGGTCCCCGGATTTCGCCAGCCTTAGACTCTGAACAAGCGGCCCGCAGGTTGTGGCTTGTGGAGAAAATTGGCGCAGGGCTTGCCGCTGACGAACGAGACTGGACGCTGATTCGCTCGAATGTTCGTTAATTGCAAGTTCGATTTCCTTCGGTGCTGAGTGGTGTCGACAGGGTATCAGGACACCCAAATCCTGACTTCATTGAACCAGAGAACTCGCGGCCGTACGCGAGGGACTGCGGTCGACTTCTAAAGTTGCAGCGAAGCCACCAGTCGCCAGAACACCGGCTGCAGATGGTTGCCGTTCAGCAGACGGTAGATCGTGCGGCCACCCGTCTGCGCGATCTGGCAGGGGATGCGAATCATGGCTGTCACGAAGGTGCGGAATTCCATTCTCAACAGACGAATCTTCTCTTCCTGACGGCGAATCTTGCAGCGACCTGTGTTCCGGAACACTCAGCGCCAGCCAGGCCTTGAGACTCCACGCCAGAGACGTCATCAGCATGTACGCCCCGTTGGAATACAGATTATCGACCGGAGCGGTCAACGAACGAGGCCCGTTCTTTAACTGTAAGCCGTGTCGCCTCGAAACACGATTTTTCGGAAGTCGCACTCCTGCAGATAATCGGCAACGGCAGCGCATTCCCAAAGCCGCTCCGTCTTCGCTGGCTTGGTTGCCCGCACGATTCACGATCCGCCGCGGTTCGCGAGTTTCCGCCAGAGAAATCAACAACGGCTGGCGGCAGCGCCGCATTTAATCCGCCGGTGGCGGGCCTCAGATGCCTTTGTAAGGGGTGCGCTCAAGAACGGTTGCGCGAATAGGCAAGCTGGATTATTGTAGTAGTCGTCTTTTCTGAATCGAACGGAGTCTACACGATGAATTTTGATGACCTTACTGCCGCAGAACGCCTGATCGCGGAACAGGCGATTTTGAATTTGCGC
>Ga0209390_10001036_pt1 | contig 54896 bp, 24 predicted proteins | sample BON01_FD_187212 | JGI IMG/M metagenome (GOLD analysis project Ga0209390, IMG submission 187212) | Freshwater microbial communities from Lake Bonney liftoff mats and glacier meltwater in Antarctica - BON-01 (SPAdes) (version 2) | ecosystem: Environmental > Aquatic > Freshwater > Ice > Glacier...
GAAGAGGGGGCTCGTGCGAGGCGAGAAAACCCTGACAGGGGAGGGGGAAAGTGGGGCGTAGGAACGCTGCGGAGGGAACTCAAAACGCCAAAGAGGATTCGCACGAAAAAAGGGAGGGGGGGGGGGTGGGTAAAAAAGGGCATTTGTTCTTTGTTCGGTCGTCGTCCGCCGGGGCCACGGCGGCAGCGGCGGGCGGTCGGGGGTCGCGCGCCTCACGGCGCGCCGCCGCCCGCCATGCGCGCCGCGTGAGAGGCGACCAGCCGGTCGGCCGCGGCGGCCGCGGGCGAGGTGGCCTGCCAGGCCCGCAGGGACGCCAGGGCGGCGGCGACCCGGGCGTCGCCCTGCGCGGGCGCGGGCGTGGGCAGCGCCGCCGGCCCCGCCGGCAGGGGCGGCAGCGCTCGGCCGCCGCCGGTGGGGCTCGTCGTCGTCGTCGTCGTCGCCCCAGTCGCCGCATGCTCGGCAGCCGCGGCCGCTGCGGCCGTTCGCGCGGCGGCCTCGGCCGCCGCCGTGGCACGCCTGGCCACCTGGGCGGCGCGCTCGGCTTCCGCGGCCGCAGCGGCCGCGGTCAGGCGCTTGCCGCCGCCGGGAGCGAGGGCGGCCGCGGCGTCGGGGGGGCCGTTTCCGTTGCCGTTGCCGTTTCCGTCGGCGCCGGCCGTCGAGTCGAGGGGGAGGGCCATGGCGCCGCCGCCGCTTTCGCCGCTTCCGCCGCCGCCGCTGCCGAGAACGCGCAGGGGAGCCTGGGGTGCAGGCGCGAGAGGAGCGGGGGACGGCGTGGGGCCCGGAGGCGGGCGCGGCGCCTGGGTCGAGGAGGGGCCAGACGACGGCGGGAAGCCGCCGCCGCCGCCGCCGCCGCTGCCCTGCTCGCTAAAGCTGCCGACGCTGTGGGCCGCGGAAGGGCTGGGGAAGGAAAAGGGCGAGCGCGCCGCCGCCCCGGGCGCCAGGAACGAGGCGCCGGGCTGCAGCGACGCGGCCGACGGCAGCAGGCTGCTCCCGCCGTTGCCGCCGGCCGCGCTCGCGATGCTGCCGCCGTTGCCCCAAAACAGGCCGCCGCCGCCGCCGCCGCAGCGGTGAGGGGGCTGGTGCGCCCCGCCGCCCGCGCCGTCCGCGTCGGACGCGTCGGCGGGCACGGCCACCGTCCACTCGCGGCCGTCGGGCGGCGGCGCGCCGACGAGCGCGGCCAGGAGCGCGGCGCGCTGCTGGGCGGCGACGCGCTCGCGCACGGCGAACGAGCCCGGCGGCTGCAGCATCAGGTGCGGCGGGGGCGGGCGCCAGCGCTCAGCGGCGGCGGCGGCGGCCGCGGCCTCGCGCCGGGCGCGTCGCGCGGCGGATGGCTGCTGCTGCTGCGTGCGGCGGTTGGCCGCTGCTCCTGCCGGCCCGCCCCCGCCGTTGGACGAAGCCACCGCCGCCGCCGCCACGGCCTTGCCGCCCGCGTCGTCGCCGTCGTCGTCGTCGTCGTCGCCGTCGTTGCCGTCGCCGCCGTCCGCCGGGCGGCCGGGCGCGGGCGGCGGCGGCGGCGGCGCGAACGCGTGGGCATAGTCCTCCGCGGTCAGCGGCCGGAAGCACGACCGCATGCCGCCCGCGCCGACCGCCGCCGACGCCGCCGCGCGCGCGTCCTCGCCGCGTGCGCCGCCGACGCCGTCCGCCACGACGGCGGCCGGCCGCTCCACCCCGCCCGACCTCGACCCCGTCCGACCCCGCCGCGCCTGCTTGCCCCCGCCGCCGCCCCCACCCCCCCACATCGGCCTCGGCCGCCTCTCGGGCGGGCCCAGGCCCATGTCCCGCAGCAGCTGCGCGTGGTAGGACTGCGCGTATAGCTGCACGCACGCGCCGCGGTGCTGCTGCGCCGGCATGACGCGCCGCCGCCACGCCTGCTGCCGCCGCACGTCCTCCTGCATCTGCCCGACGCCGAGCGGCGCGCGCCGCGCGACCAGCGCGCCGCACAGCGCCGCCGCCAGCCACTCGGCCTGCAGCCCCGACGTCAGCACGTTGTTGAACGTGGAGGCCTCGGCGCCGACAAAGGCCAGCCCGGGCACCAGCGGCGCAAGCACGTGCCGGTACAGCCACAGGCCGTCCTTCTGCGGGCCCAGGCGCGCCACAGTGGGCGCGTCCAAATAGCCGTACGTCTTGCTGTAGCCCGTGCAGAAGAGCACTGCGTCGCAGTAGACCTCCTCTCCCGAGCGCAAGACGACGCCGCGCGGCGCAAAGCGGGCGATCTCGCCGAGCAGCGGGCGCACGTGGCAGCACCGGGGCTGCGGGCGGGCGGCGGCGGACGCGTCGCAGTCGGGGCGCGTGGGGTCGGCGTCGGCGGTGGCGACCGCGGGCCACGCCGGGGCGGGGGGGGAAGGCGGGCCGGCAGGCGGAAGAGAGGAGGCGGCGCCGCCCGCGGCCATGGCCGCCGCCGCTGCCGCCTCGTCGTCGTCGTGGTCGTCGTCGTCGTCGAGCCTCGTTCCTGCTCCTCGTCCTCCTCCCCCTCCCCCCCTGGCGCCGCCACCACCATCACCACCACGACCGCCACCTGTGCCACCGCCGAACTCTGCAACGGTCGGCAGCTGCTGCTGCTGCTGCTGCTGCTGCTCCACCTGCTGCTGCTGCCGGCCGCGCAAGCACGCCCCCGTCGCCGCCGCCTCGGGCGCAACCCCCTCGCCGCCGACTCCGACGCCCTCGGCCCCGTCGTTGCGCGAGCTGCGCGCGCCCCCGCCCGCGGCCCCGTACTGGACCAGGCGCGTCCACGTCGCGTCCAGGATCTGCCCCCCGAAGAACAGGTCCTCCCGGAGCGGCACCCTTGGCAGCAGCGGCCCGCGCAGGCCGAACTGACGCACGACCGCCCGCTCGAGCGCGCGCCACGCCAGGCGCTGCAGCGGCGCGGCGAGCCCTGCGGCGAGGCGGCGCGGCCACGAGGCGGTGTAGTAGGGGGGAAGCAGCAGGGCGGGCGAGGCGCCCGAGAACATCAGGTGGGGCGCGGGCAGCTGGCCGCCGCAGCCCGCCGCCGCCAGCGGCGCGGGCAGCAGCCGCAGCGTGCGCGGCATGGGCCAGTGCGCCTGCCGCATCAGCCACGTGATGGACGCCGCGCCGCGACTTGCAGCCACCTCGCCGCCCACGTCGAGCGCCGACTTGCCGGCCCCCACCACCAGCACGTGCCGCCCGCGCACCGCCGACGCGTCGCGAAAGTCGCGCGCGTGCATGACTAATCCTTGGAAGCGGGCGGCGTCGCGGTAAGCCGGCGCCTGGGGCACCGCGTAAATCCCTGTCGCGACGACGGCGTAGTCGGCGTCGACGCGCCACAGCCGCCGCGGCCGCGGCCTGGGCGGGTGGCCCTGGGAGGCCGGGCCGGGGGGGTCCCCGGGGAGGGGAGAGGGCGAGGCGGACGGGGACGAGGAGGGAAAGAGCGGGGGCTGCTGCTGCTGCTGCTGCTGCTCCTGCTGCTGCAGCTGCTCCTGGGCATCGCCGCTCGCGGCGCGCGTGCCTGCCTCCGCCTCGCCGAACCCGCGCATGGGCACGCCCTCGGGCGCCTCGGCCTCGTACACGACGCGCCACCCTCCCGGCCGCTGCGCGCGCAGCCGCACCAGCCGGCAGCCGAACCGCACGAGCGGCAGCAGGCCGAACCGCCCCGCGTAGGTGTGGCAGTACGAGTGCACGGAGGCGCCGCTGGGGAACTCCTCGTGGGGGAGGTCGTCGGGCCAGGGGAACTCGCCAAAGGCGTAGTACTCGGCGGGGACTGCGTGTGTGTTTTTGAGGGGTTTTGAGGGGTGTAGGGGGGGGGGTGAGTTTCTTTGTTTTTTTCCCGGCGGCGCGCTGTGTCTCGTTTCGTTCGGCGCGCCCGTCACTTTTTATTCACTCGGCGCACCTTGAAGTCCAAAGCCCGAGTAGCCGCGCGCCCACACGCCGCCCAGCGTGTCGCGCTCCTCGAGCAAGAGGACGCTGATGCCCCGCTTCTGCAGGCTGCGGGCCGTTTGCAGCCCCGCGACCCCCGCCCCGATCACCACGACACGCAGGGGCATCAGCGTCCTCTTTGCCACTCAGGCGTCTCTGGCTCCGCGGGCCCCGCCGCGCATGTTCCGACGTCCCGCAATGACGACGCGAGAGAGTAGTAGGCGTCCGACCAAGGAACTTTGTGATGAGAAAAGCGTATTGATGGCAAGAGGGGGGTGTCGCGCGGCTTTTTCTGGTTCGGCCAGCGACGCAAAAGAGCGGGCGGGCGGGCGGGGAGGCGCCGTCGCGAGACGGACAAAAGCAACGCCGACGACCGCCATGCTCGCCAATTGGCAACAATGCGATCCAGTCGCCCCTCACGACCACGCCGCCCCCTTGATCGACTCAATCGCGTCGATCCGAGATCTCTATTGCGAGTAAACGACACGCAGCTCCCCCCTCCTCTCCCCCAAAAAGACGACCCGAGCGACGGCGCGCGGCGAGTGTTTGACCGGCGGCGGCGGCAAAAAAAAGCTCGCCAATGCCGCGCGGCCATCGCGGCCACCACGGCAGGACATGGATCATCCGCCGCGGTCGCTCGTCCTCTCACGACGGCAGCGACCGACACCAGCAACAGCCGCCCAATTTCGCGAGCGCGGCCGCCGCACTGCTCGCTCTGCTGTGGCTGGCCGCGTCCGGCGGCCCCGCCCAAGCGCAAGCGCAAATCCCGGCCCCGCCGCGCTCGCCCCGCCCGCTGCCGCCGCCGCCGGCGACGCTGCCGCCGCCGCTCGACGCGTGCCCCGCCGCCGGGCCCTACCCGTCCTCCTCCGCCGGCCCTTTGTCAGGGGGGCAAGATGAAGGCGCGGCCGCAGCATCAGCAGCTTCGGCAGCCGCCGCCAGCCGCGCCGCCGCCTCGGCCGAGGCTCTGGCCGGCCTGATCGAGGGGGGCGGCGTCGGCCGCCCGACGGCCGCCTCTGTCTGGCAGTACCTGGAGCGGCGCGCGGCCGGCGCCCGCCCCGTCCCGTCGGCCGTGCTCCTGGCGGCCTCGGCCGCCGCCTTCTTCGCGCTGGTGCTGTGGCGCGCTGTGGCTCGGGCGCAAGCGGCGTTCCGCGGGTGCTCGGGGCGGCAGGGCGTCGTCGGCGGCGAGTTTGTGTTCCCCGACGAGGCGCGCGCCTTGGCGGTGCGGGCGGCGGCCGAGCGGCACCGCGCGCGCTCGGGCGGCTGCTCGGTCGCGGCGCGCATGCTCCTGACGGCCGCGGCCGCCGCCGCCGCCGCCTTTGCCGTCCTGGGGGCCGTGCGCGCCGCCGACACGCGGCTGGCGGCCCCGCTGCTGGAGAGGGCGGACGCGGCGGCGGGCCTGGCCGCGGACGTCGCCCTGCGCGCCGACGACGCGAGGGCGGCGCTGCTGGGCGCGTCCGAGGCGGCGGGGGACCTGTCGCTGGCGGTCGCGAGCGCGTCCTCGGCGGCCGCGGCGGCGAGCGACGAGGCAGCGACCGCCATCGCGGCGGCGGCGGCAGCCGCGGCGGCAGCGGCGGGCGTGCCCGCGCCTGCCTTACCGCCCGCCGTCGCCGCGTTCGACGACGACGCCGCTGCCTCGGCCTCGGCCACCTCGGACCAGCTCGACCAGCTGGGCGAGGGCCTGCAGGCGGCCGCGGGCGCGCTCGAGCGCGTCACGGACTCCGTGCGCGCGAGCCTCCTGCCGCTGCTGGCCGCCCCGCCGCCGCCGCCGCCGCCGGTAGCCCCTGCCGCCTCGGCCGAAGATGGCAACGGTGACGGCGACGGCAACGGCGGCGGCGGCGGCGGCGTCGCCCCCGCGGTCCCCCGCTCCCGCTGGTGGCGGCTGCCCGCGCTCTCAGTCGCGAACTGGCGCCCGGTGGCGACGGCGCTCGACGGCTGGCGCCGCCGCGCGGAGATCGGCCTGTTCGCCGCACTCGCCGCCGCCCCCTGCCTCCTGGTCCTGTGCGCGTGGGCGGGCTGGCGCCCGGGCGTCGCGCTCGCGATGTCGGCGGCCCTCTGGCTGGCCACCGTCGCCGCCCTGCTCGCACTTGTCCTCGCGCTCTTTGACGTGGTGCTGGGCGACGGCTGCTCGGCCGCCGAGGCCCTGGCCATGCGCTTTTGCCCCGAGGCGCTGCGGCCAATTTTGAATTACTACTTTGGCGGCTCAGGCGGCGGAGCAGGGGGCGCCTCGACCCCCGTTGCGCTCGACCCCCGGGGCTTGGGCCTCGCGGCCGCGCTCGACGCGTCGGGGATTTTGGGGCCGGACGCTGGCCCGCTGCTGCGGCAGGCGCTCGAGACCGAGGCGCCGGGAGGCGCGAGCAACGCGACCGCGCTCCTGTCGGCGGGCGCGCTCGAGGCGTCGCTCGGCGCCCTCCTCTCGCCGGGCAACGCGACCGCCCTGCCGCTGCCTTCGCCGCTCCCGACGACGCCCGCCGCCACCCTGCTCGCCAACGCCACCGCCGCCCTCTCGGGCGCCGCGTCCAACCTGGCCGCCGCCGCCGACGCCGCCTCGGGCGAGCTCGCGCAGCTGCTGGCGTCCCTCTCGCGCGACCGCGCGCTCGGGCCGGCCTACGCCTCGCCAAAGGCGCTCGTCTGCTGCGCGCTGCCCGCGGCGCTCCGCGGCGCCTGGCTGGCGCTGACGGGCAGCGTCGCCGGGGCGCTTGCGGCGGCGGCGGCGGCGGCACTGCTGCTCCGGCGGCTGGACCGGGCGGCGGCGGCCGAGGCGGCGGCCGGGTGGGGCCGGGGCGCGGGCGGAGGTGCGGACGGCGGGCCGGGCGGCGGCGGCTGGCGGGGGGCCGGCAGCGGCAGCGGCGGCGCGCCGGGCGGCGGCGCGTATGGCGGCGGCGGCGGCAAGGCAGCGGCGAGGCGGGCGCTCGAGGCGCGGCTTGGCGAGATCGAGGCGGCGCGCCATGGCCGCCTGCGCGCGCTGGACGAGGCCGCCGAGGCCGAGGCGGGCGCGCGGCGCGCAACGTACTACGGCGGTCAAGGCCCGGCGATGTGAGTGGGAGCGCAGCGAAAATATCACGGGCGTTTCTCGGCCGCGCGCCGGCGCGAGATAAAAAAAAAGACGACAAAACTTTTTGATTTTGATTTTGAAATCGATTACCAGTTGCTTTCTTGTTTTCGAGTCTGCGGGCGAGAGAGGGCGTGTGTGTTTGCAAACCCGGCGCGCCAAAGCGGTCGGGAGAGCGTAACACCAAGAGTGGGGGGAGGGCGGGGCAGGGGGGGGGGGGGGGGGGGGGGGGGGGGGGGGGGGGGGAGGCGAAAGGGTGAAAAAAGACCAGAGGATCGAAAGATCGAAAGATCGTTTTCTTCTGTCGATTTTTTCCTCGCCGCTTTGGCGTCTTCTTCGGCCCTCCTTCGGTTAGGAAATGGGGTGGTTGGGGCGCCGGTTGCGCTGTGCGGCTCGCAAAAAGGAGTATCTTATGTGTGTGTGTTTTCGCGCGGCGTCGAGCGTGTCTGTGTCTGTCGGTGTGTGTGTGTGCGCTGTGGAAAACGAACGCGAAAAAAAAAGAGCGCTCGTCACGCGGGACGCCGAGAAGCAGAAAAAAAAACAGAGAGAGAGAGTAATTTTCGGGCTGGGCGATCGAAAGAGGGGGAAAGGCGAGTGAGGCACCAAAAAAGGAGCCTCGAAGCGCCACCGATTTAATCAGTGCGCGCGCGTTGTGCGCGCCGCCACCTCGACCGCCGCCCCGTGGCGACCCTTCTTCCCGCCGCCGCCGCCGGCCGCGCCCGCCGCCTCGACGACCGCCGCCGCGCCGGCCGGCGCCGGCGCCGCGCCGTTGACGCCCCGCAGCCGGTCGGCGAGCGTGCCCGGCGGAAACTTGTCGAGCGGCGTGGGAAACTCGATCTCGCGGCCGCCCGCCAGCTCCTCGCGCAGCTCCTCCACCTTGAAGCCCTGCCACGCCGGGTGCGCGTCCACCACGCGCCGGTTGGCCACCCACACGGCGCTGTTGCACTTGAAGCCGCTGCCGAAGCCCAGTTGCCACACCTTGTCGCCGCGCTCGACGCGCCGCGCCTTGGCGTCGCCGCCGTGGCCGCTCTCCACGAAGGACAAAACGTACCAGATGCTGGTGCTGCTGACGTTGCCGAAGCGGTACAGGGCCGCGCGGCTCGGCTCCACCAGGGGGCCGGGGAGCTGCAGCTGGCGCTCGATCGCGTCGATCACGCCGCGCCCGCCCGTGTGGATGCACAGGTGCTGGAACGCCCGGCTGAAATCCGGCAAGTAGGGCGCGCTGCCGGATTTCTTGGCGCCGCCGCCGCCGACCAAGCCGCCAAGCTTGCGGGCGACCATGTCGCCCGCGAACGCCAGCTTCTCCGACAGGGGCAAGACGCGCGGCCCCAGGCGCGTGATGTTTGCTTTCAGGGCGCGCCCGGCCACCGTCATCAGCTCCTTGCGCAGGCGCACGCCCACCTTGCCGCGGCTGTCCTCGCACTGGTACACGCACTCGAACGCCTCGTCGTCGGCGGCGATGGTGGTCCGCACGACCTCGCGCAGGGTGTACTTGCTGCCCCTGCCCGCGTACCGGCGCTTGTTCGACAGCAAGAGGGCCGCGCCGTTGGAGCGGAAGATGCAGTTGGGCACGATCATCGAGCGGTCGGCGCCCGCGTACCAGTTGTTGGTCAGATTCTCGTGAGACACCACCAAGACGTTGGTTTCGGGGTAGAGCTGCAGCACCTGGCGCGCCAGGTCGACGGCGACCACGCCCGCGCTGCAGCCCATGCCCCCCAGCGAGTAGTTGAGGACCGTGGACGGCATCTTGTAGTGGTTCATCAGCGTGGCCGAAAGAGAGGGCGTCGGGTTGAAAAGCGACGAGTTGGTGATGACGCAGGCGACGTCGCGCCGCGGGTCGAGGCCCGTCTTGCGGAGGAGCTCGTCCACGCACTGAAAACACATCTTCTCAAACTCGTCGCGCGCGTGCGCCATGTCGAGGTGCTGCGGGTTGCTCATGAGCCACCACGGCACGGTGGTGTCGTCGCCCAAGCCCGAGCGCAGGAGCACCTTGTCCTGGAACGCGAGGTCGTCGTCGGTGAACTTGTCCGTCGCGCGACTCAGCACGGGCATCCACCCGCGGGGGAAGCGCCAGTCGCGCGGGGGCGCGGTGACGGCAAAGTCGACGAGGCGCACGGGGTAGCGGCGGTCGGGCGGGGTGAGTAGCGCGAGCTTGGCGTGGAGCAGCGCGGCGAGGAGCAGGAGGAGCAGCAGCGCCGCGGGCAAGGGCGCGGCGAGCGGCGCGGGCAGGAGGGGCAGCGCGTGGTTCTCCAGCAGGTGGGCGAGCAGGTCGCGGGGCGGGACGAAGGCGAGGCCGGCCTCCTGGGCCCAGAGGGCGGCGCGGTGCTGTAGGTGTCGTTGTTTTTGTGTTTCGGTCGTGGGTTTTGTGTTTGTGCGTGTGTTTTTTGAGCTTGTCGCGTGTTTTCTTTATTGACGCGGGCGGGCGGGAGGCGCGCGCTCCGCTCGCTCGCTCGCTCGCTCGCTCGCTCAAACGCTGAAAACGCTCACCCCACAACGACAAAAAAAAAAAACTCACCGCCGCGACGGCCACGACGGGCACGGCGACCAGGGTGGTCAGGTTGTCGGCCACCAGCGCAAACAGGGCCTTGGCGGGGCCGCGCGTGCGCGGCGGCACGGGCCCGGCGGGCGGCGGCGGGGCCATGGTTGACGGCGGTTGAGGTCGGCGGCGCGCGACGGGCGCGGTCGGCGGCGGCGGCGGCAGAAAGTCTCTCTTTGCTTTTGCTCCTCTTCGAGGAGGCTCAATTGGTCGGGCGTGATCCGGGTCCGAGTCGCCTTGACACGACCGCGGTCGGGAAATTGCGGGAGGGCTGCTCGCGCGGTGTGAGAGAAAGAGAGCGCGCGGCGCGTTTTGAAACGCGTTCTGCCTTTTTTTGGGGGGGGGGGGCAACAACGCTGATGCCCTGGTTTGGTTCGGCGGCTCTCTCTGTTCGCGGGAAATGTGATCCGAGGCGCACGGGTCGCCTCTCTCTTTGTCGTGATTGGTGTGTGGTTGTACACGGGCGCGCCGAGGGAGGGAAGGGGTTAGAAAGGAAAGGCGTGTGTGTTTGGGGGTCAACTAAACTACTGACTTGGGGTGGGGGTCGTTTCTCCCGTTCGCTCCGCAGGGCCCAATCTTTCGACAGAACCGCCCCTAGTGCACAATAAGCATTGATCGCACCGGAATCACATACGTCCACGCACGCACGCGTCAAAACAAGGAGAGAGAGGGAGCTGAAGACAAGTTCGTCACCATGATGGACGTGCTCGTGGAGCTGGGGGGCGCCGAGCTGCACGTGGTCGAGGGCGGGGCGCAGCGCCTCGTCATGAAGGACGCGGTGTTCAGGATCGCCCTCCTGCCGTCGCTCGAGGACGCCTCGAGCGTCGTGGCGTCGTGCAGCGAGACGCCCTCCGCGTCGGCGTCGGCGTCCGCGCCAGCGGCACCGGCGGCAGCTTCATCGTCCAAAGCAGCAGCAGCAGCGGCAGCAGCAGAAGCCACGGTCACGGTCGCGTGGCCCCTCCGCAAGGATTTGCCCGTCCTGCAGGCCGCGCCCGAGGTCTACTCTTTCGCCCTGGCGGACACGCGCGCGCGCTACTACGTCGTCGTCCTGCCCGCGGGCGCGCCGCCGGGCGCGCTCGACGCCGTCGCCGAGGTGGTCGCCGCGTCGTCGGCGGCCGCCTCGCCCGCGCTGGTCGACGCGGCGGCCGAGGAGGCGGACCGGCTGACGGGCGGGAAGGGCGCGGCGGGCGCGGGGGCCGAGGCCGACGCGGCCCTGGCGCAGGCGCAGGCGCCGCCCTTGCAGCAGCAGGCGCCGCCTTCGCAGCAGCCCCAGGCGCCGGCGCGCCCGGTCCTGCCGCCCTCGGGCAACAAGACCGCCGACGCGCTGGCCGGCGGCCTCATCGCGGGCGGCGCGCTCGTCGCGTCCGGCATCGTCCGCGCCGCCAGCGCGGTGGCCGACGCCGCGCACGCCGCCGCGCACCGCCAGATCCGCTCGACGCCTGCCGCCGCCAAGCCGGCGACCGTGAGCCCGCACCTGCAGCGCGGCCTCGTGGTGGCCGCCCTCGCGGCCCGGGGCGCCTCCAAGGCCACGGGCGCGCTCGCGGGCGCCATGGGCGCGGCCGCGTACGCCGTGGCCTCGGCGCTCGGGCCCCGGGTCCCCGCTGCTGCCGCCGCCGCCGCCGCCAACGCCAACGCCAACGCCAACGCCAACGCCGCCGCGTCTTCTGCGCCGCCCGTCCCCGGCGCGCCCGCCGCCGCCGCCGCCGCCGCCCCCCTCTCGGCCACGCCCGCCGCCGGCGCCGTGGCCCCCGAGCAGCGCAGCGCCCTCAAGACCGTCGGCGCGGGCGGCCTTATCGCCTACGTGCAGGTGTACGACGCGCTCGAGCACGCCGCCCTGCTGGCGCTGGTCGGCTCGGGCGACGCCGCCGCCCACTACGCCCAGCACCGGTGGGGCGCGGCGGCGGCCGAGGCCGCGGCCTCGTCGGTGCCCGTGGCCGGGGACATGCTGCGCGCGGGGCTCAACCTGACGCGCCTGGGCGCGCGGGCGTTCGTGAGCAAGGCGGCCAAGCGGACGGCGCAGGCCTACCTGGCCGACGCGCTGCCGGCGGGCGCGGCCGCGTTTGGCGGCGGCGGCGGCCTCGGCGGGGGCGGGGTGGGGGGCGGCGTTGGCGGCGACGGCGGCCCCAAGCGCTCGAAGGCGGCGACGCTGACGGCGGCGATGCGGGGCGCGCTGGAGCGGGCGAGGGGGAGCGGCGGGGGCGGCGGAGAGGTCGTGCCGCCGTCGGTGGCGGCGTTCGCGGTGGCGGGGAGCGCGCCGGCGCCCTAGGAGGAGGGGGCGTCCGTGCGGGACCATGACGACCACGACGACCAGGGTTGAGGGGACCCGCAGGCGGGCGGCGTCGGCGCGCGGGGGCGGCGGCGACGTGGCGGCATCGATGCTGGAGTGCGGCTGCTCGAGGCCGAGGGCGAGGCGTGCTGCCCTAGGAGGAGGAAAAGGGCGCTCACTCGCTTGCGCCCCCTCAAAACAAATCTGAATCACAAAGGTGCGGCCACCCGCTGTGCTTTTGTTACTTCTTCTTCAATGAGCCCGCTATCACACGCGTCCGCGCCTCCCCGATACTAGCAAGCAAGCAATGTGGCCGGGCAGAACAGGAGGAAACAAAGACAACAAGACCGCCGCCTGTCGCCGCCGCTGCCGCCGGCGGAAAAAAAAAAGTCAAAACGTTTCGCCGCGAGCCTCTCGTCTCTCTCTCTCTCTCTGGCGCGCGCGCCCCGCGGCCGCCACCTCTTGGGCGCGCGCGCCAGGGAGATCCGCCCGTTCGTGCGTTCGCACGGGGAGCTTGACCGCAGCAGCAGCAGCAGCGTAGGATGCACAGTTGAGAGAGATGAAAGGGTTTTCTCTTGTCCGGCGCGGGCAGAGGCGGGCTCTCGTTCGCCGCCGCCGTCGTTGTCGCGCGCATGCCGTTTTGCTCCTCTCACAATGATTTTTTTTCTGTCAAGGGCGCGGGCATAGGAGGTCGGGCTCTCGTTGCCGCCGCCGTCGTCGTTGTTGCGCCGAGCGGAGGAAATCGCTTGCATGCCGTTTTGTTCCCCTCACGACCTCCCAATCACGCCGCCGGCACAACAAACCGACAGAGTACCGCCTCGTCTCCAAGAAGGGCGAGGGCACCTTCAGCGAGGTGCTTAAGGCCCAGTGCGTGCGCGACGGAAAGAACGTGGCCATTAAGTGCCTAAAATCTCGCGTCGCGTCGATCGAGCAAGCCAACGCGCTGCGCGAGGTCCAGGCGCTGCGCCGCCTGCCGCCCCACCCGCACGTGGTCCAGCTTCTCGACGTGCTGTTCGACGCGCCCACGGGGCGCCTGGCCCTGGTGTTCGAGCTGATGGACGCCAACCTGTACGAGCTGGTCAGGGGGCGGGCGCGCTACCTGCCAGAGGAGAGGGTGCGGTCGCTGGGTTGGCAGCTGCTGCGCGCGATCGAGCACGTGCACCGGCACGGGGTGTTCCACCGGTGAGCGAGGGGGGAGAGGGCGGATAGGGAGAAAGGGCCAGAGAAGGGAGGAGAGACCACGACGACACTGGCCTTGATCTTGCGAGCAAACGCGCTGCGGCAAACCGCATCTTTCTTTTTTTTCTGTTCCTGGCGGCGTCTCTTTTCGTTGTCGCTTCTTTTTCACTCTCTTTTTGTTGTCGCTTTTTTGTCACGCCCGTCCGCGTGGAACTCCTTTTCACGCACCCTGTCCCTTGAACTCCTTCGCAAACACATCAACAACAACAACAACATAATCATCCCCAAAAACCAACCTCTGCCGCTTCTCCAGCGACATCAAGCCCGAGAACATCCTCCTGCTCGACGACCACACGCGCGGCGGCGCGGGCGCGCTGGGCGGCGCGCTCAAGCTCGCTGACCTTGGCTCGTGCCGCGGCATGTTCTCGCGCCAGCCCTACACCGACTACATCAGCACGCGGTGGTACCGGTGAGAGACGGAGACACAGGTTCATAGGGCATGCTTTCAAATCCAGGCGACCCCATGGAAAAGACACAACGGCGACGCTCAGCCCCCTCGACTTTCTCGCTCGGAAAAAAACACACGAATAAAATACATTCAAAAAAACAGCGCCCCCGAGTGCCTGCTGACCGACGGCCTCTACACGCACAAGATGGACCTCTGGGGCGCCGGCTGCGTCTTGTTCGAGATCATCGCCCTCTTCCCCCTGTTCCCGGGCGCCTCGGAGGCCGACCAGCTCGCGCGCATCCACGCGGTCTTGGGCGCCCCGTCGGCGGCGGCGCCCGCGCGGGTGGCGGCGGCGGCGGCGCCGGGCGCTCCGGCGGGGGCGGGGGCGGTCGCTTCGGCGGGAGCATCGGCGGCAGCCGGGGGGGTTGACGGTGGGGCCGCAGGCTCCGCGGCCGCATCGGCCCAGGGCATGGTGGCGGCGGCGGTGGCGGCGGCGGCCGCGGCGGCGGCAGCAGCGGCGGCGGCAGGGCGAGCGGAGGGGGAGGGCGCGCCTGCTGCGGGCGCGGTCGGCTCGTCGTCGCCGCTGCCGCCGCCGTCGGGCGGCTCGGGCATCGCGTCGCTCGCGCCGCCGCACACGTCCCCCGATGCGCTCGACCTGCTGCAGAAGCTGCTCGCGTACGACCCGCGCGATCGGCCCTCGGCGCGCCAGGCGCTCATGCACCCGTACTTTGCGCCAATCCGGGAGGCCGAACGACGGCAGCGGGCGGCGGGCGGCGGCGGGGCGGGGGCGGGTCTTGCGTCATCGGCGGCGGTGGGCGCGGGGACTGGGGCGGCGGCGCGGTCTGCGGCGCGGGCGTCCGCGTCGTCGGAGAGCGCGGCGGCCGCGGCCGCGCACCTGCACCAGCAGCAGCAGCAGCAGCAGCACAAGCTCTTGCTGCAGCGGCAGCATCAACAGGTGGCGGCAAAAGCGGTGGGGGCGGCTTCGGCGGTTTCGGCGGCGGCGGCGGCAAGCGCCGTCGGAGGAGGAGGAGCAGGGGCGCACGGGGCGCACAGCGACCGCCTCCGGCCAGCGCCGCCCGAGGCTGCTTGCGGCTTTGCGCCTGCTTCGTTGGCGTCCTTGGCGTCCCCATTTGCCGCGGCTTGCGCGCCGCCAGAGAGGGAGGAGCAGGGGGAGGAGGGAGGAGACGACAAGGGTGCGGCAGGGCGAGACGGGGCGGGGGGGACGAGCGCGGCGACGGTGGCAGCAGCGGGGGCGCCCGCGGCAACGGCGCTCGCGGCACCCGGGAGATGGCCGCCCGAGCACCCGGTGGCTGGCATCTACGGCGTCGAGCGCACGACGGTCGAGGAGGCGGAGGACGAGCAGGAGGAGGAGCCCCGGGCGGCGACTGGGGCGGCCGGCGCGGGCGCCACGCCCGGGCCGCCGCCGCCGCCGCCGCCGCCGCCGCCGCCGCCGCTGCCGCCTCGGCAGCAGCAGCAGCAGCCGCGGCATCAGGAGCAGCAGCAGAAGCAGCAGCACCAGCCGCCGCCGCAGCATCCGCCGCCACATCCGGTGCCGCCGTCGAGCCAGCGCCCGCCCCTGCCGCGCGTGCCGCCGCTGGCGGTCGTGCGTCAGCCGCCGCCCGCGGCCGCCTCCCTGGCCCCCGGCGCTGGCTCGCCCGGCCGCAAGGTCGGCGGCGGCGGCGTCGGCGTCGGCGTCGGCGTCGGCGTCGGCGGCGGCGGCGACCCCGGGGGCAGATCTGGCGGCGGCGGCGGCAGCGGCGGTAGGACCAAGGGGCCCCCGCCCGCGGCGCACTCGCCGCCGCCGCCGCCGCCGCCGCCGCCGCCGCCTCCCCTGCAGCCGCGCGCACCCCTCGTCCCGGCCGCCAGCGCCGCCGCCGTCGCCGCAGCGCGCGGCGCGAGGGGCTTCGGCACCTGGCGCCGGGAGGCCGCGGCGGAGGTCGCGGCGCGGCTGCCGCGGCGGTCGGTGGCGGCGGGCCCTGGTGCTGGCGAGGCGACGTCGACCGCGCACGGCCCGCGCCGCAGCTCTTCGTTCGCCCACGGCTCGGCCCACGCGGTCGCCGGCCGCCAGCCCGCCGCCGCCGCTCTCGCCGCCGCCGCGCGCCGCGCTGCTGCCGCCGCCGCCGCTGCCGCGGCGCCGTCGCCCGCCCTCTCGCGCGCCGCGTCGGTCGCCTCGGCCGCGTTCGTCGACGAGGCCTTGGTGGCGGCGCAGCGCACGCACCGGGCCGCCTACCCCAAACCGTACGAGTCGCCGTACAGCGCGGCGGTCTTGCGCTCCTCTGCGCGGCGACAAGCCTTGTTTTGACGTCGGGCGTCGGGCGCTCGTCGGGCGCTCGGGCGTCGTCGTCAGCGGCGCCGGGGCGGCGAGACCAAAAGGACCGCGCTGCGCCACTCGGGATGACGTCTTGACCGCCCCCATCTCTTTCCCCCCGGACCTTCACACCCTACACCTTGTTCCCCGACCAAGCAACACCCTCGACCGCTTAGAAAATCGACGTTTCCTTTCAAGCCCCCCTTTCTTCTTGGAAACGCCTCTGGGCCTCCTCTCCTGAAAGGGACAAACGATGGCCCTCGCGCTCCTGGCGCTCTTCGTGTGCCTGATGCTGTACACGCGCCTGGTCATCCAGCCGGCCCTCCGCGCTGCCGCCTGAGACAGCGGTTCGTTTCTCTCTCTCGTCGTTTTTGGCCAACCGGCGCGTCAGTCCTCCCCCCTTGCCAATCATGGACGCGGCGGTGTGCCTGGAGGACGCCCTGTCGCGCGAGATCATCCGCAAGCTACGACTGGTGCGTTCTGACCTACCCTCGCGTGGCGCAGGACTGGGAACGTTCGTGGGCGCCTCCGGTTCCGCGCGGCGTTGTCGAGGCGGCGTCGGCGTCAGCGTCGGCGTCAGCGTCGGCGGCACAGTCGCAGTCTCGCCCTCCTTCTCTCCCTCTCTCAAACGCCCCCCACCCCTCCCGCCAAAACCAAACAACAACCAGGCGACCGAGGCGGAGGGCCTCGAGGACCGCGAGATCGTCTGCGAGGAGATCTTCGCCGACATCACGGGGCAGCTCGACGCCGACGCGCGCGCGCGGTTCGGCCTTGACGCCTCGTCGTCCTCGCTCGGCGGCCACGGCGGCGGCGGCGGCGGCGGCTGGTCGGACGGCGGCGGCGGCGGCGGCTCGCGGGGGTTTGCGCCCGAGGAGGACCAGGAGGAGCAGGATGAGAAGGAGGAGGATGACCGCGGGGGCAGCGGGCCGCCGCCAGGCGGGCACGAGCCCGACGGGTGGGCGCGCCTCAACGGCGCGGGCGGGCGGCAGTCGCTGCAGCCGCCGCCGCCGCAGCAGCACAACAACGGGTCGGCGGCGAAAGCGGTCGGCGTCGGCGGCGGCGTCGGCGGCGGCGTCGGCGGCGGCGGCGGCGGCCACCGCCGCCGGCCGACCGCGGCCGCGGCCGCCGCGGACGACGGCGTGCTGCGGCCCATGGGCAGCTACGTGAGCCTAATGAGCGCCGCGTCGTTCAGGCGCTTCTTCCCCGCGCCGCCCTCGTCGTCCGGGGGCGGCCCGGGCTGTGGCGGCCGCTCGCAGCGCCCGAGCGCCGCCGGCGCCGCGCCGCCGCCGTCCTCGCTCGGCGGCGGCGGCCGCGCCTCGGCGGCCGCGGCCGCGGCGACCGCCTACCCCAGCAGCGTCGCCTTTTACGAGGTCCTCGCCCCCTACTACACGCGCGACTCGGCCGCCGCCGACACCGTCCTCTACTTCTGCAAGCGCCTCTGGGGACAGCCCTACGTGGCGCCCGTGCTCGCGCTGCTGCTGCACCGCTGGCTGCTGTCGCGGCCAGAGGCGGGCGGGTCCGGCCAGCGGCAGAAGCACGTCAACGTGCTCTCTTTCGGGTGCCGCCAGCTGTTCAACGGCGACGTGCAGGCCGGGTCGCGCCGGTTCGCGCCGCTGTACGCGGCCGTAGCGACCGAGTGGGCGCTGGCGGGCGTGCCGGCGCTGGCGCCGCCGCGGTGGCCGGGCGCGGGCGGCGGCGGCGGCGGCGGCGGCGGCGACAGCAGCGGCGGCGGCGCGATGGTTAGCGCCGGCGGCGGCGACGGCGGCGGCAGGCGGCCGCCCTTTTTGACGCCTTGCGCCTCGGTGTCGCTGTTGCCGCTGACGCCCGCGCCGTCGGTCGCGCACTTTGGCGGCCTGGGCGCCGGCGACTCCCACCGCCCGGGGACGGCGCCCGACGAGCAGCAGCAGCAATTGCAGCGGCAGCAGCAGCAGCAGCAGCAGAAGCAGCAGCAGCAGCCGCAGCCGGCCGCCGCGCTCGAGGCGCGCCTGCTGCTGCTGCAGCAGCAGCAGGCCGCCTCCCTGGACGCCCTGCCGCCCGCCGCCCGCCGCAACCTCCTCGCGCTAGCGGCCGCCTACGGCCCCTACTACCTGGGCGACGACCCGGCCCTGCTGCGGCGCGTGCTTGACACCTTTCCCTCGCCCGACCCGCCAAAGGGCGGCGCGGGTTCGGCGGCGGCGGCGGCGCTCGCGGCGGCGGCGGCGGCGGCGGCGGCGGCGGCGGCCGGTGGCGGAGCGGGCGGCGCGGCCGGCGCTGGCGGCAGCACGGGCGGCGGCGGCGCCGACGGCGGCGCGGACGGCGGCGCCGGCGGATCGGCGGGAGGAGGAGGCGGCGGCGGCAACCCCCTGTCGGACGCTTATTTTGACCTCTTTTCGTCGGCCGACGGCGGCGACGGCGGCGACGCGGCGGCGGGGCCCGACTTTGCGTTTTGCGAGGTGACGGACCTGCTGGCCAGCGTGCGCGCCGAGGCGGCGGGCCTGCCGCGGTACCTGTACGCGCTGGCGGCGACGGGCGCGCCGCGCTATGGCTCTTCTGGCGGCGGGGCGGCGGCGGCGGCGGCGACGGGCAGGGGGTCGTCCGGGGCGGGGGCCTCGTCGGCGGCCGGGGCGGGCGGCGGCGGCAGCGGCGGCGGCAGGGGCACGGCGGCCTCTGCCGCCGTCGAAGCCGAGGGCTCCGCCGGCCGCTCCTGGTGGCGCTGGCTCAGGCCACAGCAGCAGCAGCAGCAACAGCAACAGCAGCAGCATCAGCAACAGCAGCAGCATCAGCGGCGAGCAACCGACGCGAGCGGCGGCCCGATCGGCGGCGGCGGCGGCGGCGGCAGCGGCGGCGGCGGCGGCAGCAGCAGCGACGGCGACGGCGACGGCGGCCCCGACCCGCTCCGCCGCGTGCGCGCCCCCACGCGCCTGCGCCTGCAGGCCGAGCTGTACGCGCTCACCGCGCCGGGCGGCCCCCGCCGCGCCCCGCCCGCCGTCCGCGCCGCGGCCGCCTCGGCCCTCGACGCCCTGTTCCCCATGGGCCGCCGCGTCCGCGGCCTCGTGCGCTGGGCCTCCCGCACGCTGCACCCGGGCGAGTGGCCCATGCGCGGCGGCCTGCTGCTGTCGCTCGCGGGGCGCGCGTACGCCTCCTTGCTGGCGCTGGCGCTGGCCCGGGTGGTCGCGCTGCTGGCGCTGGCCGCGCAGCTGCTGCTGCGCGGCCGGTTCGTGGTCGACATCTCGGCGCTGCACCGGGCGCAGCAGCAGCAGGCGGCGCGGCGAAGGCTCCTGGCGCGGCAGCAGCGGCGCCTGGGCCTGAGGGGCGCGGGCGGGGCGGCGGGCGGCGGCGGCGGCGGCGGGATTGGCGGCGGCGGCGGGATTGGGGTCGGCGGCGGCGGCGGCGGCGGCGGCGGCGGCGTGGCGGCGGCGACGCTGCCCGGACAGGACGCGAGTGCCGCGGCGGCGGCGGCCGCCGCCCCCTCGGCGGCCGCCGACCTGGCGTCCAGGAGCCTCGCCATCGGGCAGCGCGTGAGCCCGATCGCGGGGAGGGTGATCGCGTGGGCGGCGCCCTACGTGTTCCCCGCGCGCTGGCTGCGGCGGTCGGGCGGCGGCGCGGGGGGCGGAGGCGGAGGCGGAGCGGGCGGCGGCGGCGGGGGGGGGACGCCCGTCGCGGCCGACGGCTCGGCGCGGTTCGACTCGTTCCAGGATTTGGTCTTGTACTAGAGGCGGGCATTGTGTTGTCAGGTGTGCAGAAGAGCCGGCATCGAGAAACAAAATGCGAACGAAACCATACAGCGACGCTCTAGCGGCCGCCGCCGCCTCCGCCGGCCGACGACGCCCGCCCGATGGCCGCGAGGGACGACTCGGCGTCGCCCAGCCTCAGCAGGCGCACGCTGCCGTCCGCGTCGCCCACCAACAAGCCCGCCCACCCGCCGCCGGGCAGCACGACGGCCGCGGCGCGCGCGTCCGGCGGCGCCGCGCCCCGCACCGCGCCGCCGCCCCGGGCGCCGCCGCCGCCGCGCCGCCCATCGTCCTGCAGCAGCAGCCGCGCCGCCGGGCGCGCCCGCCGGCGCACGAGGAAGGAGACCAGCGGCGGCAGCGGGCTGTCCGACGCCGACGCGATCACCACGGTCCAGTCGACGGGGCGGCACGCAAAGCCGTCGTCGCTGGCCGGCGTCGTCGCGCCCCCGGCGGCAAGGTCCTCGGCGCCGAGCGCGAGAGCGGCAAAGGTGACGGGCCAGTCGGGCGGCGGGCGGCCGGGCGCGCGCGGCGGGGCGGGCAGGGCCGCGGCGACGACGACGGGCGGCTCGTGCGGGCTGCCGTGGCACCAGCCTGCGCGCGCCAGGGCCGGGTGCAGCAGCCGCCGCGGGCCGCCGCCGGCCATGGCCGCAGCCGCGGCGGCCCGATCCTCCTCCTCCTCCTCCTCGGCTCGGTCGGCCTGGGAGCGGGGCGGCAGCCTCAGCGCCAAGATCAGCGTCGAGTGGTCGAGGCCGCGCGTCGCGTCCGACTCGAGGCCGCGGCGGCCGGGGTTGGCGTGCGCGCCGCTGACCGCCAGCGCAGGCGGGAGGCACCGCCCCGCCGCCCGCTTCCCGCGCGCCTCCGAGCCAACGACGGCGGCGCTGATCGCGCGAAAGGCGCCCGGCTCGCGGGGCGGGGCCGGGTGGTGGGCGGCGCCCTGGAACAGGTCAAAGGGGCCGCCGGCCTGCACGCACGCGCCCGTGGCGAGGTCGAGGACGGTCGCGCGGCCGGGCGCGGTGCCGGCCGCGAGGACGCCCCAGCGCAGGCTGGCGCCGAGGCCGGCGCGCCGCCAGGAGGCCCGGCCGTCGAGGTCGTCGTCGCCGTCGTCGTCGCTGTCGTCGTCCGTATCATCGACAGCGCCGCGACCGTCAGAGTTGTCGTCGCCGCCGCCGCCGCCGCCGCCGCCACCGCCGCCGCTGCCGCGCACGCCCGCTCTTGCCCTCTCGCGCGCGCGCGCCGTGCTCGGCGGCGGCGCCACGACGCACAGCGCCGTGACCGGCTGCGGCGGGTCGAACGGCAGCATAGCGTAGCGCAGCGCGGCGCTCGCCAGCGATGGCGGGGGAGAAGGGGGGGCGCCCGCCTTTGCCGCCGCGCCCGTCCCCACCGCCGCCGCCGCCGCCGCGACCACCACCACCAACTCCCAGACGGCGACGCGCCCGTCGTCGCACCCGGCGACCAGCAGGATCGCGCCGCCGCCGTCGCCATTGCCGTCGCCCTGGCCGCCGCCGCGCGCAAACGCGAGGGAGCGCGCGGTCGCGAGCGCGGGCGCCCCGGGCCCCAAGCTCAAGAGGCGCCCGGGCGAGGGGCCCGTCCAGACGCGGAGCTCGGGCGCGGCGCCCATCGGCAGCGCGGCGTTCTGGGCCACGGGCTCGGTGGCCGTCGCGACCACGACCACCGGGGCGGGCGTGAGCCGCCCGTCGCCCGGCAGCCGCCGCCGCCCTCCGTCGCCGGCGCCGCGCGGGACGACCAGGGCAACGGCGACAGCCGCGACGGCCGCCGGGGGCGGCAGCGCCGCCGCCGCGGCCCTCGGCGCCCCCGAGGCCGCCTCGGCGCGCGCGCGCGCCAGCGCCGTCGCCAGCTGGCCGGGGCGCAGCGCCTGAAGCGGTGCCGCGCACGCCTCCCCCCTCAGGCGAGACAGATCCCAAACGCGGCAGGCGCCGTCGCGCCCGCCCGTGGCGCCGACGTGGCCGCACGCGGCCGCGCACGTGACGGCGGCGCCGTGGGCCCGGGGCACGCGCGCGACGGTGCGGGCGCGCCCGCGCGTCAGGGCATCGGCCTGGGCGGCGGCGCTGGCGTGCGCGGGGGACCAGGGCAGGTAGCGGGGGCGGGTGGCGTTCTGGGCGGCGTTTTCTGCGCCGTTTCGGGCGGCGTTCTCGGCGGCGGTGTCCTCGGCGGCGTTCTCGGCGGCGGCGGCGGCGACCATCGCCGCTCTCGTGGCGCGGCACGCGCAGCTGAGCAGGGCGGCGTCTCGCGCGTCGATGCTGCCGCGGTCGAGCAGCCCGTCCACGATCGCCGGGTCGAGGAACCGCTGAGCCGCGGATTGCATGATTGGATCGCAATGGGGGAAGTGGGGAGAGGGATCGGCTTGGAGGGTAGTTCGTTTTCACGGGATCGCAAAACAGGGGCGCCTCTCTGCCTCGCGCGTGAATGACAATAGGGGCGTCGCCTGGTCGAGGCGGACGCCGTGCTTGAGGCGTGTTGTGATGGAGAGCCCCTCGACCAGCGCGGGTGTTGGGCTGCCGCTGCTGCTGCTGCGGCGAACGGCGGCTGCGCAGCGCCAAAGCAAGAGCGGGCGCCAACACATTGCGGCGCCCTCGCCGTCGTCGCCCGCTGAAATCTCGCTTTGTGCCGATCGATCCTCCTTCAGCCTCCTCCTCCGGCACTCGACCGCCTGAGCTCCCTCGTCGGGAGGTTTGGCACAACGAACCCTCCTCACCCTCTCCTCCTCCCCGCCTTGGCAGCCCCGCCCGCCCCTCGGCACTCTGCCTGCCGCTCGGCGTCGCCCGCCGCAAAGGGCGCCAGCGCCGCGGCGAGGTCGGCCGCCGGCCGCTCCTGCATCAGGCGCCCGTCGTGCAGCACGCGCACGAGGGCGGCGCTCCCCGCGACCACCGGCGGATGTGCGCGGCCGCCCGCGCGCTCCCGGCGCCCCCCCGTCTTGGCCGCCGCCGCCGCCGCCGCCGCCGCGCCGTCCGATTGCCCGGCCGCCCCTGCCGTCTCTGCCGCCGCCCCTGCCGCCGCCGCCGCCGCCGCCGCCGCCGCCGCCGGGGGCCCCCAGACCTCAAACACCAGCGACGAGGCGTAGGGCGGCCACGCCGCGTTCTCGCGCGGCGCGCCGATGGCCGTGAGCAGCGGCATGAGCGTCGAGTCGTGGCCGCTGTAGATCGCGAGCTCGGGCTCGGGCTCCCTGGCTCCGGCCGCCGCCGCCGCCGCCGCCGCCGCCGCCGCCCGCTCGATCGCCGCCCGCAGCCGCTGCACGAGCGGCCCGATGCCGAGCGCGATCGTGCGGTCGGCGGCCGACTCCGGCGCGATGATGCGCGCCTCGCGCCTGGCAGCGTACGCCATGGCGTCGCCCAGCGCGCGCAGCAGCGGCTTCCCAGGGGCGCCGGCTACGGCGGCGGCGCTCGCCCCCCCCCGATTTGCCGGCGGGAGCGGAAGCAGCTCCAGGCCGCGCGCGCCCTGCTCCGCTAGCATGGCCGAGACCACGTCGCGCAGGCGCCGCCAGTCCAGGGCCGGTCTCACGCCGCAGCCGCCCGCCCCGGCCGGCAGGATCTCGCGGCACGCGCGCGCGGCCGCCGCCGCCCGCGCGCCCGCGCCGGCGGCCGCCGCGTCGGCGGCGCGCGCGGCCGCCTCGGCCGCGGCGACGAGGGGCGCGAGCGCCGGGCACGAGCGCGTCGCGCCGTACATGAACTCGGACGCCTGGTTGGCCGCCTGGTCGACCGTGAACGCCCCATGCGCGGCCAGGGCCTTTTCGAGGGAGGGGGGCGCCAAGGGGGCAGCGGGGGGGCGGCCCTCCCTTGTGCCGCCCTCGCCCTCCTCCCTGTCCTCCTCCTCCTTGGCCTCGAGCGCCGCCAGCAGCTCGCGCGCGGCGCCAGAGTCCGCCACCAGGCCCGTCAGCACGCCGCGCAGCGTCGCGACCGTGCGCCGCAGCCGCGACGAGTAGAGGAACCAGCGCTGCTCCTCCTCCTGCGCGGGACGGCCTGCGCACCGCAGACGCCTCTGCCCGCCGCCGCCGTCGCCGCCGCCGTCGTCGTCCTCCCCCCCCTCGACGCAGTATCGCGCCCGGATCCAAGCGCCCAGGCGCACGGCCTGGGCGTAGCCGCGGCGCGTGAGCGTCCCCAGGCGGCACGAGCCGTCGCCCGACATCACGGGCTCGCCCTCGTCGATCGCCGCGCCCGGCGGCAGCGGCGCGAGGGACTTGTCGCCGCTGTCGCCGTCCGCGGCGGCGGGCAGCGGCGGCGCCGGCAGCGTGCGGAACTCGAGGCGCACGCCCGGGTAGGCGCCCGGGCAGCGCGAGTAGGGCAGCGCCGCGTCCTCTGTTGGGCGACCCCCGCTGCTGCTGCTGCTACCGTTGCCGTTGTTCGCCGAGGTGGCGCTGGCGGCGGCGGCGGGCTCCGCGCCGGCGGCGACCGCGGCGCTGCTGCTGTTGCCGTAGGAAAACGCGAGAGGCGTGCGCGCGCCGTGGCGGTGGACGACCAGCACGAGGCGCAGCCGCCTCCCGCCTTCGGGCGCGCTGGGCTGGGCGGGGTCGGGCGCGCGGTTGGGGCTCGCGTTGTCGGCCTCGAGCTGCGGCGGCCAGGCAAACGCCGGGGAGGGGGCGGCGGCGGCGCTGCCGGCGGCGGTGGCGTTGCCGCCGCCGCCGGCCCCCCCTAGCCATGACCGCGCGGCCGCCCCCGCCGAGGTCTCGCCGTCCACGGGCGGCGCGAGGCGGAGCCCCGCGCCCGCGCCGTCGCCGGGCACCCCCACCGCCAGCAGCACGGCCAGCAGGCCGGCGAGCACGACCGCAACGGCGCAGCAAGACGTCCGAAGCGGGCGCGACGTCCCTGCGGCGGCGGTCGCGGTTGCGGTTGCGGCAAACGGCGGCGGCGCCGACGTCAAGAACGCGGGGCCGCAGCTGCTGTTGCCGCCGTCCGCCCCGCCGGATGGTGAGTCGGGTCCGGAGCCAGAGCCGCCGCCGCCGATCGTGAGCGCGGCGTACGAGCGCGCGCGCAGGATGGATTTCATCGGTTTCTCTGATGTACCAGGCCGTTGAGCAATGCCTTCGGGGTGGCAGTCCAACAGATGAAGCAATCGCGAGGCACTTCTTCCAAGTTCAAAGTGTTTGATGTTCGATTCACGTTCGATGCGACGTTGAGAGCCAAGCACTCAGCCGCTTAAAGCACAGCGACAACCTCTCTTTTCTCTCTCCTTCACCCGTCAGCGTTCCGGACAAACGCACGCGCCCGCCCCATACACGCGCGCCTGAGAGCATCGCAAGCACCACCGCCGAGTGTCCCTCAGCCCCAGTGCGCTTCCGCTGTCATGGCGCCGCCGCCGCAGTACGAGGCGCTCGGCTCGCAGCGCGCCGCCAACGCCAACGCCAACGCCATCGCCGCCGACGCGCCCGCCGACGTCGGCGCCGCCGCCCAATCTCTGCCGCTTGCGTCGCAAGCGCTCCTCTTCATTGCGTCGCTCGCCGGCTTCGTCGCCCTCGACGGCGTCTGGCTCGGCCTGGTCGCGCGCCGCTTCTACGCCTCGCACCTCGGCCCCGCGGGCGTCCTGCGGCCCGACGCCGACCTGCTCGCCGCCGCGCTGTCGTGGGTGTCGATCGTCGCCGCCAACTACTTCTTCGTGCTGCCGAGCACCGCCGGGTACCGTCCGGCGCACGTGTCCCTGCGCAAGGGGTTTCTCTTGGGCCTGTGCCTGTACGGGACGGTGGACTTTACCAACTGCGCGCTGATCCGCGGGTGGGGGTGGCCCGTGGCGCTCGTCGACGTGGCCTGGGGCAGCACCGCCTGCGCCATCACGGCGCTCGTGCAGAACCGGCTGCACTTTGCGCTGTCGGCGTCGGCGGGGCGGGGGTGAGCGTCGGGGGGGGGGGGGGGGGCGTCGAACGAACGAGGACGCCGTGTCGCACTGCGAGAGAAAAGACCGAGGCGCCCGCCGCTGCCCCCTATTTTGTCGGCGGAGGACGCCCGCCGCCTTGACACAGGTCAAAATCTTGTTTGCAAAACACTCGCACGCTTTCGTCGTTTACAGGATGAGGGTTCGTTGCTTGTTTGTATGCCCGATTTCGGGCCAGGGTCGAGTCGGGGATCGCAAAAGTGGAAAAAAATACCGGAGGAAGCGAGGGAGCGCGAGTGGTCCCGTTTTGCCGCCCTCCGCGAGGGAAACCAAACCAATGGCGCCCCCTCCTCCCTCACTTGCTCCCGCCCTCCTCCCCGCCGTCCCCGCCCTTCTTCTTGGCCGGCGCGCCGGGCGGCGCCGCCTCCTGCATGCTCATCTGCAGCGCCAGCGCCATCTCGGCGTCCATGTCGCCCTCCTCGGCGGCGGCGGCAGCGGCGACAGCGGCGACAGCCGGGGCAGCAGCAGCAGCAGCAGGAGCTGCAGCAGGAGCAGCGGGCTCGGCCGCGGCGTCGACCTGCATGCTCATGGCAAGGGCCTGCTGCAGGAGGGCGTCCTCGTCCATGTCGTCGCCACCACCGGCGGCGGCGGCGGCAGGGGCGGCGGCGCCCGCAGCAGCGGCGTCCGCCCCCTCGGCCGCCGCCGCCGCCGCGCCCTCTCCTGCCGCCGCGCCTTCGCCGCCGCCCGCCGCGGCCGCCGCGGCCTGGCGCGCGCGCTCCTCCTCGAGGGAGACGCGCAGCGCGAGCGCCAGCTCCGGGTCGAGGCTCGGGTCGACGCCGCCGTACTCGGCAAAGCCGCCGCCGCCGCCGCCGCCGCCGCCGCCGCCGCCGCCCCCGCCGCCGCCGCCGCCTCCGCCGCCGCCTCCGTCGTCGTAGCCCTCCCCCTGGAAGATGGCCGAGCCGATCAGCACGTCGCTGAGCACGGGGCCGGGGGGCACGACGACCAGGTGCGAGTTGCCGCCGCTGTCGGCCGCGGCGCGCAGCGCCTCGAGCTTCTCGGCGTTGCCGGCCGCCGAGCCGCCGCTGCCGCCGCTGCCGCCCGCGCCGCCCTCGCCCCCGCCCTCGCCCTCGCCGGGCGCCGCCGCCCCCCCGTCGTCCTCCCCCGCGAACGCCACGATGTCCAGGGCCACGTTGTTCTTCTTCAGGCGCTTGCCGATCTTGACCAGGTGCTCCGCCGTCTCCAGCAGCGGCGACCCCACGAACACGACGATGCGCTGCCGCTGGTGCTTGTTCTGCCGGTGCTTGAGCGCGAGCTGCGCCACCTGCACGGCGGCGGCCAGGTCCGCGCGGTCGCCGTCGATGCGCGCCTCCATGACGCAGTTGAGAACCTTGCCCAGGTCCGGCGTGGGCGTGACCAGGACGCGCGGCGTCCCGCCGTTGCCCGACATCGTCAGCACGCCGACCGTGTTTTCGGGGTTGGCCTGCGTCTTGGCGCCGGCGAGCAGGTTGACGGCGTCCGCCTGCGCCTGGTAGCGCGTGGGGGCGTAGTCGCCCGAGCGCGTCCACTCGCTGTTGTCAATCAGCACGACGGTGGCCTCCATCCTTGCTTGTTGGAGTGGGGGGTCGGTGCTTGATTGCCTGGCCGCTGCCTGGCGACGACGCTTTTGTTTCGACAGAGAGCAAGCGCCGGCGCCGGCGTCGTCTGGCTGTTGTGGTCGCCGCGGACCGCGTCTGCTGTTGGTTTGGGTGTCTGGGCGTGTGGATCGGGTGGGGTCGCCGCGTGGTGGTTGGCATTGCCGGTCGATGACAGGGGATGGGCCGTGAGAGTGCGTTTCGTTTCTGAGACGGGAGGCTTTCGGTTGCTCATGGCAAGTTGCCTCTGTCCCCACGCCTGCGCATATGCGCCCATCCCCGCCACGCACGCACGCGAGCGGCACGAGCGCGGGCATCCGCGCGCACTGTGGGCAATCCGGGGGTGCGCGTTGCGCGGTGGCGCGGGGAAACCGGCAAATGCAAAAAGCAAAACTCACGAGAGTCGTTTTCCTGTCTCGCCTGTTCGACGTTGAGGGAGGAGGTGATGGATGGGCGCGATGCGTAGATCAGTATGTGGGTGTGGGAGGATGAGTGGACGTTGTGCGTCTCTGAGGAGGAGGGGAAGGTCTTGCTGCCCTCCTCCCTCCTCTTTTCGGGTAAAGTCGCCGAGCGCCCCCCCTCGTCCACCCCCCACAAGCCTCCGTTTCATCGTCATCACCACCCCATCCCCGACCACTGCATCAGCACATCAGCAGCATCATCAGCAGAAGACAAGAAGAGAGCGCGGAACGCTCAACTTGCCCCATCCTCGTCCTTCCGCCCTCCTTCAAACGCGCGCCCGCGCCCTCTCCCATTCCCTCCCGCTCCACACGCGCATCGACCGCCGGTTCCACAGCCTCCCGCGCGGCCGCCCGATTCGCGCCGCTTGGGGGCAGACGCAGCGGCGATCGCGAGGAGCCTCTCTTGTGCGGCCGGCCGCTCGCCGCTCGCGCGCCCGTCCGGCGCGCCGCGCGCGCGTCGCGCGCGCGCCGCGCTCGTCCGAAGCCCCCCAACCAAAACGAGCCACCAAACAATATGTCGGCCGTCTCCGCCATCTTCGTCCTCGACGCCCGAGGCCGCGTCCTCATCTACCGCGACTACCGCGGCGACGTCAGCCCGCGCCACGCCGAGCGCTTCATGGCCCGCCTCGCCGAGAGCGAGGACAGCGGCCGCCTGCCGCCCGTGCTGCACGACGACGGCGTCAGCTACGTGCACCTGCCGCACCGCAACGTGCACCTGCTCGCCGTGGCGCGCGGCAACTGCAACGCGGCCGCCGCCGTCGTGTTCCTGCGCCACCTGGTCGCCGTCTTCCGCCACTACTTTGGCGAGGTGGAGGAGGAGTCGGTCCGCGACAACTTTGTGGCCGTGTACGAATTGCTCGACGAGGTGATGGACCACGGGTGGCCGCAGTTCACCGAGGCGCGCATCCTGGCCGAGTACATCCGCACGGACGCGCACCGCCTGCTGGGCGTCGAGCCGCTGGGCATCGCCGAGGCCGCGCGCCCGCCGATGGCCGTGACCAACGCCGTGTCGTGGCGGTCGGACGGGGTCCGGCACAAAAAGAACGAAGTTTTTCTCGACGTGGTGGAGAGCGTGGGCATGGTGGTCGGCGCGGGAGGGCAGGTGGTCGTGTCCGAGGTGCAGGGCACGCTCAAGATGCGCGCCTACTTGAGCGGCATGCCCGAGTGCAAGCTAGGGCTGAACGACAAGGTGCTCTTCGAGGCGCAGGGGAGAGCCGCCCGTCACCGGGCGGTCGACCTCGAGGACGCTCGCTTCCACCAGTGCGTGCGGCTGGCGCGGTTCGACAACGACCGGACGATCAGGTGCGGTATTCATGAGGGGCGCGCGACGCGGAGAGAGGGCGTGTGTGTGTGAAGAAGGGTGGGGGCGAGACGTTGACGGCGGCGGCGGCGATGGCGGCGGCTGCCGCGATGTGATCTCTCTCTCTCGCGGCGGCGACGAGGACGAGGACGACACTGTGGCTGTTGCGTGTTTTGTGGGTGTTTCGCCCCTGGAGGGGCGCAGGGGCCACGGATCGGAAGAGCCAAGACGAGAGAGAGAGGTGGTGCAGGAATCAAAGGCGCGACGGGGAAACAAAACCCCGGCGGAAACGACCGCTCTTCCTCTCCGCCCGATCAACCAACAACCCTGCCCGCCGACCCCCAAAACCGAAAACCAAAACCAAAACCAAAACCAAAATAAACAAAACGACGCACAACACAACAGCTTCATCCCCCCGGACGGCGCCTTCGACCTCATGACCTACCGCCTTTCCCTCGCCATCAAGCCTCTCGTCACCCTCGACGTCCAGGTCGAGAGGCCCTCGCGCTCGCGGGTCGAGTACAGCGTCCGCGCCCGCTCGCACTACAAAGAGCGCTCGACGGCGACAAACGTGGAGATTGCGCTGCCGCTGCCCGCCGACTGCACGGCGCCGGTCTGCCGCGCGAGCCAGGGCGCGGCGGTGTACGTGCCGGAGCGGTCGTCCCTCGTGTGGAGCGTGAAGCAGCTCCCCGGCGGGCGGGAGATCACGCTGCGGTGCCACTTCAACCTGCCGTCGGTCGAGGCGGACGACGGCGGCGCGAGCGGCGGCGGGGGCGGCGGCGCGCGGGGCGGCGGCGGCGGCGGCGGCGGCGGCGGCCTGGCCGCGCGCGCGGGCTTTGCCGGAGCGCGCATGCCCCCCGCCAAGGTGACGCTCGAGCTGCCCTACTACACGGCCAGCGGGCTGGTCGTGCGGTACCTGCGCGTCGTGGAGAAGAGCGGCTACCAGGCCCTGCCGTGGGTGCGGTACATCACGTCGTCGACGGCCGAGTTTCGGATGATCTGAATCTTGTCGAGGACGCACGAACCGCCGCCGGCAAGAGCCGGCGGGCGGGCCGGCGGGCGGGCCCGCGTCTCAGGTCCCTTCGAAGCGCGTCAGCGGCGGCGGCGGCGGCGCCGGCGCCGCCGTGTCTCTCGTCTTTGTTGTTTTTTCTCCCCGCTTCGGGTCCGTCTCTCGCGCGCGCGGTGTGGACACGGTGGAGTGGTCGGGCGCATGGCGGGGGGAAGGAGGGGTCGCAGACCAGAGACCGAAAAAAGGGCGGCGGCGGCGTTGGGGCGGCCGTACCGCCCGCGCGTACCGCCTCGCGACTGGAGAATTCAAAAATGAAAATCAATCTTGCGGCGAGCCTCGTGCGCGCCGGCCCGTCAACGATCGATGGGGGCTTTACCTATGGTTCAATGCACCGACACCGCATTGGCGTCGGGAGGAACGGATTTGTGGCGCCCTCCCTCTCCCTCTTCGCCCCTCCTTCCCTCCTCTCTCTCCTCTCTCTCTCTCTCCTCTCTCCTGTCTTTTCTCGAGGAGAGACAAAAATCGCGCCGTGCCGCGGCCTCTCCTTCGGCACACAGCCCCGTTTGACCCCCTTAGACTTGACGCTCGCGCTCAAAGGAGCCCCCCCCCTGTTCTCGTAACACGCGCGGGCGACGACAACCATCCCCATCGTTTTGCTTTGTCTCCTCCGCGCGCGTCCCCATCTCTCCGCTCACTGGGCCGTCTAGAGGCGCTCCGCCGGGGCCAGCACTCGCGCAAAGAGGTGAGCCGCCTGCTTCCGCTCGCTGCCGGGCGTCCTCCAGCGGGGATCGCTCTGGGGACTGGCGCGAGAGAGAGTCTCGCGAAGACCGTTCTTCGGTTTTTTGAGTGCGCCCTCTGCTCTCCCGTCGCATCCAGCGACCGAGAGCACACGATGACGCGTGAGATGGGCACACGCGCGCGCGTGGCCCGCAGCGAGTCGCAGCGCCCCTGTGCGCGACAGAAAGAGACAGAGAGAGGGCATCGGACCAGAGCCGGCGTCGCCATCGGCCTCGGCATCGGCGTCGTCGCCCGGCGTCCGCGCGCGCTTTTGTTTCGTCGGATCTCCCCCCCAAAAAACCAAACTCACCTAGAACACCAACCAACTCCACAACACAAATCCAAACACAATGACAGGCGCCCTACTCTTCTCTCCAGTGCCTTTGGGCCAAGCGGGGGGTGGACGCGCGCGCCCAAAAAACCAGAGAGCGAGCGAGCGAGCGCGCGCCCCCCGGCTCCGGGTGCGGCACGCCCCGCGCTCTCGGCGGCGTCGGCGCCGGCGCGCCCCTTGCTCTCTCCCGCCCGCCGAGGCGTTCGGTTTCTTCCCCCTCCACCATCGACAGGCGGAGCCGCAAGCCCGTTGATTGCAACGATACCAAGGCCATGGACGGGGAGCCGGCCTCGCGGCCGTCGGCGGCCGAACAGCCAGGCGCTGCCGCCGCCGCCGCCGCCGCCCCTCTGCCTGGCGCCAACGGCCACCCCCCCTACCCTCCCCGCGCCAACGGCGGCGGCGGCGGGGACGCCATGGCCGTCGACGCGGAGGCTCCCGCCAACGGCCCCGTGGCAGCTGCTGCTGCCGCGGCTGCGGCGCCCGCGCCCCCGCCGCCTTCAGCAGCAGCAGCAGCAGCGACGGCGGCGGCGCCCTCCCCCGCCGTCGGCCTGGGCCGCGCCTTCTCTTCGTCGCTGCTGTCGCTGCTGCCCCCGCCCTCGGCCGCAAACACCTCGCCGAAGCGCGGCGCGCGCGCGCGCTCCGGGGCCGCCGCGGCGCCGGGCGGCGTCCTCGGCGGCGCGTCCCCTGCCGCGTCCCCCGGCCGGCGCGCGGGGACGGCGACGACAGCGGCGACCGCGGGCCCGACGCCGCCAGCGCTGCCGCCGTCGGCGTCGCCGCAGCCCGGCGCTGTGGCGGCAGAGATGATGGCAGGCACGCCTGGCGGCCGGGGCGCGCGCGGCCCGGGCTCCTCGCTGGGCCCTCCGGCGTGGCTCGCGTACGAGGGCGGCGAGCCGGGCGCCAAGCGCGCGCGCCTGGACGAGGCGACCCCTGGTTCCGGCGGCGGCGTCGGCGGCAGCGCTGGCGCCGGCATCGGCGGCATTGGCATCGGCGCCGGCATCGGCGGCGGCGACGCGGCGCTTGGCAGCGGCGGCTCGCCCGGCCTGCTCGGCTTTGGCGGGGGCGCCGTCATCGGCGGCGCAGGCGCCACCCCGTCCGTCCCCCTGTCGCCGACGCGCCACGCGCTGCCGCACGCGCCGCCCCCGCTCGGGGGCCCGCCGCCGCACCCGTCGCACGGGGCCGTGGCCGCCGCCGCCAGCGCGGGCGCCGGCGCCGCCGGGCCGCAGCACGCGCACGGGGGTTTTGTGGTCGTGCCCACGGCCGTCGCCGCGACGGCGGCGGCGGGACCGACGGCGCCCGCCGGCGCCGCCGCCTTGGTCCGCGCGGCCAGCCCCCAGCGCAAGCACCACCTCGTCCCCCTGGACGCCTCGATGGCTGCAGCTGCCGCCGCCGCTGCTGGTGCTGCCGCTGGCGCTTCCGGCCGCGGGGTCGGCGGCGGCAGCGGCGGCGGCGGCGGCGTCGGCGGCGGCAGCGGCGGCGTTGGCGGCGTTGGCGGCATCGGCACCGGCACCGGCGGGCCCCCGGGCGCCACGCCGCCGCCCGGTCCTGGCGGCAGCCTCGAGACCTGGCAGGACGCGTGCGCACGCCTTGCCGCGCGCGTCAAGGGCGCCCTGGGCCCCTGGCCGCCGCCCCTCCACCACGGCCCGGGCGTCGCCGCCGCCGCCGCCCCTTCGCTCGCTCCGATCGAGGACGGCGACGATGCCGCGGCCGCCGCCGCCGCAGGCGCGCCCATGGTGCCCGGCGCGGCCGCTTGGCGCGTCGCGCAGATGCTGGCGTGCGGCGCGCTGGAGGGCGTGGGCGTCGAGTACCGCCGGCCGATGGCGGCGGCCGCCGCGTCCGACGCCGGCGGCGGCGGCGGCGGCGGCGGCGGCAAGCCCGACAACGACCCGGCGGCCGCCGCCGTCGCCGCCGCCGCGGGGCTCGCCCGGCAGGCCCCCTACCGCGTCGCGCTCACGGGCGTGATCACCGCCGACGGCGCCATCGCGTGCCGCTGCGCGCGCTGCGCCCCGCTGGGCGGCGTGGCCGTGCCCGCGGCCGTCTTTGAGGAGCACGCGCTCGCCGGCGCGCCGGGCGCGGGCAACGGCGGCGGCGGCGGGGGCAGCGGCGGCAACGGCGAGGGCGACGGCGCGCTCGCCGCCGCCGCCGCCGCCGCCGCCGCCGCCGCCCCCGCCGCGGCCCCGCGCCGCGCCGCCCACCACGTCTACCTCTCGCGCTACAACCTGTCGCTCCGCGAGCTCGCCAACCTCGTCAACTCCCCCTTCGTCGACACGCACATCTCCTACTGCGTCGCGTGCCGCGATGGCGGCGACCTCCTGTGCTGCGACGGCTGCCCGGCCGCGCTGCACCCGCCTTGTGCCGGCGTCTTCTCTCCAGAGGTGCCGCCGGGCGACTGGTTCTGCCGCGCGTGCGTGGCCGCGGGCCGCGACGCGCCCGGGTACCGCTCGACGGCGCTGTTTGCCGAGACGCAGCGCAACGCGGCGGCGGCGGAGGAGCACGCACGGGAGCGGCGGGCGCAGGCGCAGCTGGCGCAGCACCAGGCGCGACAGCAGGCGGCGATGATGGCCCGGGCGTCGGGCGGCGGCGCCGGCGGCCAGGGCGGCGGCGGCGGCGGCGGAAGCGGCGGCGGCGGCGGCGGCGCTGGCGCTGGCGGCTCCCCGGCGCCGCCCGCGGGCGGCATGGTGGCCCCGCCCGTGCCCGGCGTCGTCTACCTCCCCGCGGGTCCCTTTCAGATCCCGGCGCTCGTCGTGCCAGAGGGCTCGTTCGTGCCAGGCGGCGGAGGAGGAGGAGGAGCAGGGTGGGGGAGCGGGCGCGGCGGCAAGGGGCGCGGCGGCAGGGGCCGCGGCAAGGGGCGCGGCGGCGGCGGCGGCGGCCGCGGCTGGGCGGCCCGCAGCGGCGCGAGCACGCCCTACACCCCCGGCAGCGGCCTCGGCCCGGACTCGACGATGATGTCCCCGGCCACCGACGGCGGCGGCGGCGGCTCCCTGTTCTCGCCCGACGGCGCGGCGGCGGCGGCGGCGGCGGCCGCTGCAGCAGCCGGAGGCGCGACGGGCGGCGACGGCATCGGCGGCGGCGGCGACGACGGCGGCGGCGGCGGCGGCGACGCGGCCCCCCCGGCCTTTGCCGCGGCGGCGGCCGCCGCCGGCCGCGTCGCCATGGGCTGCCCCACCGCCGGCCGCGCCACCGGCGCCGCCCGCCGCGAGCGCAACAACAACAAGCACAAGCGCCTGCTGCTGGGGGAGGAGGGCGCGCTCGAGCACGGGCAGCTGCTCGAGTACCGAACAGGGCCGCGGGGCGAGGTGCTGCGAAAGGGCACGGTCGTGCTGCGGCCGGGCGCGGGAGCGCACCACAGCGGCATCCGCTGCGACTGCTGCGACGCGGTCGTCTCGTGCTCGCAGTTCGAGGCGCACGCGGGACGAGGGGCGCGGCGCGCGCCGTACGACTTCATCTTTACGGCCGACGGCACGTCGCTGCGGCGCATGGCAGAGAGGCTGCCGCCGCGGCCGGAGGACCTGCTGCCGCCCGCGCCGGCGGCGGCGGGCAGCGGCGGCGGGCGCGGCGGCCGGGGCCGCGGGCGCGGCGGCGGCGGCGGCGGCGGCGGAGGCAGCGGAGGAGTCGGCGGGCGTTCCGGCGGCCGCGGCGGCGAGCGCGCCGCCGCCGCCCTCGCCGCCCTCTACTCCCGCCCCCCTGTGCTCGAGGAGCCCGCCGTCGTGCACGAGACGGACGGCGCCGGCGCGGGCTGCGTGCTCTGCCGGCAGCCCGACTTTCTGCGCGGCGCGTTTGGCGACCGGACCATCCTGCTTTGCGACCAGTGCGAGCGCGAGTTCCACGTCGGCTGCCTGCGCGCGGCGGGCATGGCCGACCTGCGCGACCTGCCCGCGGGCGACTGGTACTGCTGCGCGGCGTGCGCGCGCGTGCGCGACGCGCTGCTGGCCGTGGTGGCTCAAGGGGACGCGCCGGCCGAGATGGCGCCCCCGCCGGCGGACGGCGGCGTGGCGGCGGCGGCGGCGGCGGCGGTGGCCGCGCCCGCCGGCGGGCCCCCGCGCCTGCCGCCCAAGCTTTCGGACCTCAAGCAGCAGCAGCGCCTCGAGAAGCGGCAGTGGGCCGAGGCGGCGATGGCGGCCGTGGAGCAGCAGGCCACGGCCGCGGGCGAGGCGGGGGGCGGGGGGGCAGCGGGCGCCGCCCGGGCGGCGGCGTCGGCGGCGGCCGGCGGCAGCGCCGAGGCGGCGGCGGCGGACGGACCGGCGCCCATGGCGGTCGACGACGGCGCAGAGGCGGCGGGCCCCTCTGGCACTGCTGCTGCTGCTGCTGCCGCTGCAGCCGCCGCTGCTGCTGGCGTTGGCGCTGCCGGCGCGGCAGCGGGCGAGGCAGCCGCCCGTCCCGCCTCTGCCGCCGCCGCCGAGGCCGACGGCGACGGCGACAGAGACGGCGACGGCGCCGGCGGCGCGCTCGCCGCCCTCGACGCCGCCGCCGCCGCCGCCACGGCCGCCGGCGTCCCCCTCCCCCCGCCGCACGCCTCCCACACGCTCCAGCTCCTGCGCGGCAAGGACGGCACCATCAGCACCGGCAAGATCCTCAAGGTTGCCGTCGACCTGCTGCAGGGGTCGTTCGACCCCATCGTCGACGCATCGAACGAGCCCGTCGACTTGCTGCCGCTGATGGTTTACAGCCGGAGGCAGCGCGAGTGGGACTTTGGCAACATGTACACCGCCCTGCTGCGGCACCGGGGCCGGGCCGTGTGCGCGGCGGTGGTGCGGGTGTTCGGCACGCGCCTGGCCGAGCTGCCGCTCGTGGCGACGCGCTCCGACGCGCGCCGGCAGGGGCACGCGCGCGTCCTTGTGGCGGCGCTCGAGCAGCGGCTCGCGGCCATGGGCGTCGGCGCGCTGGCGCTTCCGTCGGCGGCCGAGGCGCGCGACACGTGGCTGGGCGGGTTCGCGTTCCGGCCGATGACGCACCTGCAGGCGGCGCTGGTCAAGAGCGAGCTGCGCCTGCTGGTGTTCCCCGGCACGACGCTGCTGGCGCGCGAGGTCGCGCCCGACCCCTTTGCGACGGTGCCCGGCTGGCGGGGCGGCGGCGCGGCGGCGGCGGCGGCGGCGGCGGGGACGGCAGCGGGAAGGGCAGGAGGGCGGGCCGGGTCTCCAGGGTCGGGGTCCGGCGGCGAGGCCGGCGGCTCCGCGGGCCCGCCGCAGCGGTACCTGCTGCTGCAGGCGGCCGCGGCGGCGCGCGCCCTGCGCGGGCAGCAGGAGGAGAAGGACAAGGAGGCGGCGCCGGCGGCGGGCGGCGGCGACAACAGCGGCGCCGTTGGAGGCGCCGCGGACGGGGGCTGCGGCGCCGCCGCCGCCGCCGGCAAAAAGCCCGGCGGCGGCGGCAAAAAGTCGCCCGCCCCGGCCAAGTCGCCCAAGCCTGCTCCCGGCAACGCCACCGCGGCCGCCGGCGACGGCGCCGAGATCGCCGGCGACGAGGACGACCTGGACGCCGTGCCCGCGGGCGGCGACGAGGCGCTCATGCGGGCGGCGCAGAGGGCGCGGCTGGACGCAGAGGGCGCGGCGCGGGCGGCGGCCGACGCGGCGACGGATCGGTACCGCGCGGCGCTCGAGGGGCACCGGGCGTGGCTCCTGTCGCAGCAGCAGCGCGCGCACGAGCGCGAGGTGGCCGCGGCGGAGGCGGCGGGGCTGCCGCCCCCTCCCCCGCCGCCGCCGCCCTCGGCGCCGGCCGCCGCCACGGCCGATGCCGCTGCGGCGCCTGCTGCCGCTGCTGCTGCTGCTGCCGCTGCTGCTGCTGCTGCCGCTCCTGCTGCTGCTGCTGCGACTGCTGCGTCGGCTGCGCCAGCCGCGCCCGACGCTGCCGCCGTCAAGTCCGAGGCGGGTGGCGGTGCGCCGGAAGAGGGCGGCACGCAGAAGGTGAAGGAGGCCGCCGGGGCCGAGGCGGCGGCGGCGATGGAGGAGGACGAGGACCAGGGCGCTGAAAAAGCGCCGCCGCGCGCGCCGACGCCGACGCCGGCGCCGCTGCCCTATGCGCCGGCGCCGGCTGGCGCCTGGTGGGAGCAGTTCGACTCGGCCTACCGCCGCGCGCACGGCGCCGCGCGCGCCGCGCGCGTCGCGCTTCCGTCCCTGCTGCCCGAGGACGAGGACCCGGAGGGCGTGCCCGCAGCCGAGTACCACCACCCGCCGGGCGCGGCCGCCGCGGGCGAGCACGGCGGCGAGAGCGAGGGCGGCGGCGGCGGCGAAGAGGAGGGGGGAGCCGCGGGCGGCGGCGGCGGCGGCGGCGGCGGCGGCGGCGGCGGCGGCGGCAGCAGGAAGAAAAAGCCGCCGGCGTCCAAGCCCAAGCGTCCCCCGCCGCGGTACAAGGCGGACGACGACGACGACGACGACGACGACGAGGACGACGACGACTTTTCGCCCGACGACGACGACGAGGACAACGAGGCCGAGGAGGACGATGGCGGGGGGCGCGCAGGAGCAGAGGGCAACGGCGCCGGCGGCGGCGGCCCACGCTCGCGGTCTCGCGCGCGCGGCGGCGGCAATGGCGGCGGCGGCGGCGGCGGCGGCGGCACGTCGGGGGCGGCACGAGGCGGCAGCGCGGCGCGGCCCGTCGTCACGTCGCGCGGGCGCACGACGCGCCCGCCGTCCTCCGCCGCCGGCGGCGGCGGGTCCAGCCCGACCCCGGGCGCGGCGCAGGCGGCGGCGGCGACGGCCCAGGGGCGCGCGCGCGTCGCGCGCCAAAACTCGCGTCGGCGGAGCGGCCGCGGCGAGGGCGACGACGGTCCGGAAGAAGCGGGTGAGGCCGGCAAGGGCAACGGCGGGCCGCCGCCGCCGCCGGCCGCCGCGGGCGACATGGACGCGGACGCCGCCGCCCCCGCCCGGGCCAAGGCCGCCGCGCCGCGCAGGCCCGCGCCGGCGCCCGTCCTCGGCCCCGACGGCCAGCCCCTCCCGCCGAAGAAGCGCAACCGCAAGCCGCGCCCGCCGCGCACGGCCGCCGCCATCGCCGAGCGCGCCGCCGCCGCCGTCGCGCGGCTCGCCGCGGGCGGCGGCAAGGGGCCGCCGCCGCCCCACTCTGCGCCGGCCGAGCTCACCGCCGCCGGCGCCCGAGGCGCCGCCGCCGCCGCCGCGGCCTCGGGGGCGACGCCCGCTCCCGCGCCGCGCCGGCGCCCGGCCTCGCTCGGCGGGGCCGCCGCCGCTGCCGCTGCTGCATCTGGTGCTGCCGCCGCTGCATCTGGCGGTGCCGCCGCGGCTGCGGCGCCGTCGGGCAAGAAAACCGGCGCCGCGGCCGCCGCTGCTGCTGCATCTGGCGCTGCTGCTGCATCTGGCGGTGCGGCCGCGGCCGCGGCGTCGTCGTCGGGCAGGAAGGCCGCTGAGGCGCCCGCCTCTGCCGTCGGCGCGGCGGCGGCGCCCAAGGGCGGCGGCGGCAGCGGCGGCGGCGGCCGGAGCCGGCCCCCCGCAGCGCCGCCCGCCCCCGCCTCCGCGCCCTCCTTCGGCGCCGCGGCCCCGGCGCCCCGCAAGCGCCCGCCCCGCAAGTGATCCATCGAGCTTCCCTTTTTTGCACGCCCACTAAGCGCCCCCTAGCTGCTAAATTTTTGGATTGGCGAATCTCCGCCGCTTTTTGTGTTTTATTGGAGCTCGGAGCGACAAAATTACGAGCCGTCTTGTCATTGGCCGGGCGCTGCCTCCGCCGTCAGCCCGTCTCTCTCCGCGCCACAGAGTCTATGGCGTGACCCCATCCGCGTTCCCTGCACACCGGTCTGCGCTGCGTTGTCCCACCCGCAGAGGCGGCGGAGGTTGTTTTGGCGTCGGGAACAAATCGCTTAATCATCCTGGCGCCGGCGCCTCTTAGAACACACGCTCGATTCGTCGTTTTGAGGGAGCGATCGGAGCGGAGAATTACAGTTTCGAATTTCTAGTTGTACTTGCACCCGAAAGAGAGGGCCCCCCGTCCGACAAAAAAGGCGCAGCGGGGGCGCGGGGGGGGGGTCCGTTCACAAAAACAAGGGAGAAGGAGGTGGTAGAGCGTTTTCGAAGACGAACAAAAAGGACAAGGAAGGCGGCGCCAAGCTGCAGGGAGGAAGGGGGTGGAGGTTTGGGGGTGAAGGGGCGGTTGGGGCGCATGCGCGATCATCGTCTGTTTCTATAAATATGGCATTTGCTTGGCAGAGCGGGGGGAGTGAAATTAGGGGGGCACATTTGGTTTCCTTCTTCGGGCAGTGTTGCTCCAACGGCAATGTTTGGACAGTTCGTCAAGGCGCGGCCACCACGACAAAGTAGGCAATCTTGCTGGACAAAAAGCTCACGGCGTCCGACCTGGCCTCGCCGGACGCCAAAAACTCCCTCAGCAGGTCGCGCGCCGCGAGCCCCGCCGCCGCGCCCGCGGTCGGCCCCGCCGGCACGCGGCCCAGGTCCGTCACGCGGTACAGGCGGTACGCTTTTCCGGCGGTCAAACCCGTCGTCCGCAGCGTGCCGTTGAACAAAACGCCCGGCCTGCCATAGCCTGGCTCGGCCCGAGGGGCGGGCACCGCCAGCGCCGTCTTGGGGCCGATGCCGGCGTACGTCGGGCCCAGGATCGCGGCGCCGTAGGCCGTGTCGAGCGGCACGCACCCGCCCTGCTGGATCGTCGACGTCTTGTTGTCCGGCGCGCAGCCGTAGGGCGAGGGCCCCCCGACGGCGCGGCGGACGTAGCTGGTGCCGTATCCAGTGTTGACCAAGATCGTGTCGCCGTCGGCGTACCCGCCGTCCGGGCCCGTGGACGTCTCGAGGCCGACCACCGGCATGATGTGGTCGTAGTCGGGATCGTTCAGGCCACGCACGTAGGCCACGAGCACCACGCCGACGCCACGCGTCACTTTGGCCTTTGCCCACGCGTAAAAGGCGCGGTAGCCCCGTCCCTCAAAATTTTCGAAACTGATGCGGAGGCGGCCCATCGCGGCGTCGTAGTTGACGCCGAGCAGCAGCTCGCCGCCGCCCTGCCGGCGCGCGACTTCCTGGGGGATCCAGGCGCCGTGCCGCAGCATGAGCTGCTGCAGGCTGACCTCGCCGCAGAAGCCGCCGGCCTGGTCGTACTGCAGGCGGGCGGGCGCGCCGAGGGAGTAGGCGGTGCGGGCGGCGGAGGCGGCGGGCAGGGCCGAGAGGGCGAGCGCGGCGAGGAGGAGGGGGAGGATGAGGCGGGGCACCGTCGGGCGGGAGGGGCGCGCCATGGCTCTCTTTTGTCTGTTCATGGCCCTCTTTTGTCTGTTTTCGTATGGGTCGAGTAGGGGGGTCGCGGTTTTTGAACGGCGCCTCGGAAGAAAAGCGTGCGATCGGCGGCGGCCGCGGGCGATCGGCGGCGGCGACGGCTGGGCTGCGCTCGGTGGCGGCGGCTGCACGCGTGCGCGCGCGCGCGCTCGCATGCGCTTTCGTGGAACAGCGACGCGCGTGTATCGGCGGCTCACCTTGTTGATGGCGCCGCGCGCGCGAGTGGACAGAGAGGGCGGACGATTGGAAAAAAGAGGACGAAGAACAAAGAGAAAAGAGGGGATTGGGGGTTGAGAGAGGGTTGAGAGGGTCGAGAGGGTAAGAGACGCGGGCTAGTTAAATGGTTAAGGACTGTCAAGCTGGATGATGTTTGGTCGTTGCGTGGGAGCTCGGCCCCCCCCTATTTTTGGGCGATTCGCGTCGACGACGCCAGGCGGGACGCCACGCGGACGAGACGCCTTTTCCATCGTCCCGAACAAACGAACGAGCGAACGTTGGCAATGCGCCTGGGGATTTGCAAGGTCTCTTCTTGCAGCCCTAGCCCACGTGAGCGATTGAGCGGCTCGCGGCGCGTCGATTGCGGGGGGGCGGAGAAATTGTCTCTGCTTTCGCGTCTCCCCCTCAACAGCGTCCGGCCTTGCCGCCACCTGCTCCTCACATCGAATCCGCATCACACTGACAACACCAAAAACTTCATCCCTCCGTAATCAGCGGCGCCTCCTGCTCCTGGGTCCCAACTCGACGCAAAGAAGCCTCTCCCTCTTTTTTCTCGCGAATCAAGAGTCTCTCGTCTCTCTGCGCGTCACCGCTGCCGCCCTTTCCTTGGCCCGCCGCGGCGCGCATCTCCACACGCCCGGCTGCGCGCTTGAGGTGTGCTTGCCGCGTCGGGCGCAAGAAGCGCGCAGAGCAGGACCACGCATTTGCCCCCCTCAAAAAATCAAGCACCACCACTCGAGGCAAGGACCCGCCCCTCTCCCTCCCTCTCTCCCACCCACACTTAAGTAGAGGGGCCAGCAAGGAGCGCAAATGCGGCGCGCCGTCGCGCGTGCCGCGGCGCTCGCCGCCGCGGCCCGCGGCGGCGCTGGCGCTGGCGCCAGCGCGGCCGCCGCGGCCGCCGAGGCTGCGTCTGCGTCGGCGCGCCTCGCCGGCCAACCCCCCGCACGGAGCAGCGCGCGACGCGCCTTCTCCTCCTCGTCGCGCGCCGCCGCCGAGTCCCACTCGGTATGGGAGGCCGCCAGCCCCGCCCGCCGGCAGCTCTTTGCCGAGCTGTCCCTCGCGCGCGGCATGCTGCCGCACCGCGGCGGGCTGGTCGCTTCTTTTTCTCCGCACGGCGTCTCCCTGCTGCCCTCGCACCTGCCGCGCGCGAGCCCGCCGCCCCTGGACGACGCGGAGCTGGGCCTGCGCGAGGCGGACGAGAACGTGGTCGGGGCGGAGGAGGTCGGGCTGGACCTGGCGGCGGGCGAGGCGGCGGCAGCGGCCGTCGTCGCCGAGGCAGAGGCGGCGGCGGTGGCGTCGCCTGCTGTTTTCTCCGCGGCCGATCAGCAAGGAACGGACGGGGCCATGTACGCCGACAGCGTCAAGCGCAAGCGCAAGCTCAAGATGAAGCGGCACAAGCACCGCAAGCGCCTCAAGAAGATGCGGTCGCAGACGTGAGGCGGCCGGCCGCCGAGAGGGGCCTGGCGGCGGCGGCGCCGTCGCCCGTCGCTCCCATCGCTGCGCGCCTTCGATTGGTCGAAGAAGGCAGGGTGAGAGCGCGGTGGCGGTGCTCGTTCCTTCCTCCCAGTGTACATCACTTCCAACACCACATCATTCGTTTGCTCTTCCTTGTTAATCATAATCAACCCCGTATCCCGTTTCTCAGATATCGTCCGAGCCGTTTTTGTCGAGAGAGCGGGCGAGAAGACGCGCCCGCATTTCGGCGGCCCTGGAAGCTCGGCAAGAAGAAGCAAAACGGCCGCGCGACGCCGCCCATTCACTTCCAAACCTACCAAACAAATCGCACAAATCACGTCGTCCGCTCTTGAGCGCATCATCATCATCGTCACCAACGACGACCCCTTGTCTTTCGGACCTCGGAGAAAGCCGCCGGGGTCTCGACAAGGGAAGGAACCGTCCTTCCACCTTCGCGGTCCCCCAAAAAGCCGACCCGTAGCGCGCGTCCTCGCGCGCGCCCCGGGTCCGGGGCACATGGCGACGCCCGATGAGCGCAACGATGCCTGGTGAGGACAGCGCGTGCTTTCGTCTCTCGCCCGATTGGCGTTTGATGTCTCGTCCTCCCTCCTCACCCCTGCCCCTCCCCCTCCCCCTCCCCCTGCCCCTGTCCCCCCTCTCCTCTCTCCTCCCTCACGCCGCGGGGAATCAAAAACAACAGGCACCACCGGCAAGATCAAGGCGCCCGCGGCGGGCAGCGGCAGCAGGACCTGCACCTCGCGCACCTCCACCACCACGACGAGGACCTGCACGATCTCGCGTCGTTCCTCGACCCGCACGACCTCCTGCACGACGCCAAGGCGGCGGCGACGGTCGCGCCGGCCGGTACCGGTGGCGCGCGCGCGCCGCCCGCCGCTGCGGCTGCTGCCGCGGCTGCTGTCGCCGCCCAGACCGCCTCTGCCTCTGCCTCGGCGTTTGACGCCATGATGAGCGGCGTCGGGCAGCACCAGCAGCAGCCGCACTACCACGCGCAGCAGCACCCGCAGCAGCACCCGCAGCAGCACCCGCCCCACCTCCTGGACGCGTCCTCTGCCGGCTCGCCGCCGCTGCCCATCGTGCCCGGCGGCCCCTCCAACGGCGCGCCCGCCGCCGCGCTGATGCTCGCGCACCAGCAGCAGCAGCAGCACCAGCACCAGCAGCAGCAGCAAGAGCAGCAGCTGCAGCAGCACCAGTACCAGCACCAGCACCAACAGCACCACCACCCGCAGCAGTCGGTCGCCATGGAGAGCGCCTGCTGCGGCGACGAGCTGGAGAAGGCGGCGACGGCGGCCATGATGGACGGCGGCGGCGGCGGCGGCGCGCACGGGGGCGGCGGCGACGGCGCGCACGGGGGCGGAAGCGGCGGCGGCGGCGTCACGTCGGCCCACGCGCAGCAGCAGCAGCAGCAGCTCCAGGAGCAGCTCCAGCAGCACCAGCACTACGGGAGGGGCGCCGCGATGATGCTGCCCCCTCGGCAGGCGCAGCCTTACTACCTGCCGCCGCACCTGCAGCACCACGCCTTCCGGCCGCCGCCGCGAGCGGGCGCCGCCGCTGCCGCCGGACACGCAGCAGCGGACGCGGGCGGCGCGCACGGGGGCGGCGCCGGCGCGTCGTCGGCCCCCGCCTACCTGCCGCACGCCCTGCCGCCCATGCAACCCTTCCAGCCGCACCACGCCCACCACGCTCCCGGGTACTACTACCACCCGCACCGCGCGGCGCCCTCCTGGCCCGCGGCCGGGCGGGGCGGCGGCGGCGGGGGCGCGCTGGGCGCGGCCGTCGCGCCGGGCGGCGGCCCTCTGCCGCCGTCGGCGTCGACCGGCATGACGTACAAGTCGTCGCCCGCGTCCGCGCTGGCCGCCAAGGCCGGTGCGGCAGCCGCGGCAGCCGCGATCTCTGGCGGGACCGGCAACAAGACATCCGCGGCCGCGGCTGCCGCTGCCGCTGCCGCTGCCGCCGCCGCTGCCGCTTCGCGCAGCGGCGCCGTCGCCGGCGGCCTCCCCCCCTCCTCGCCCTTTCCCGGCGGCGGCGCCTCCCCCCCGCTCCCCGGCGCCGCCCTCCAGGCGCCCATGTGCGCCGCCCTCGACCTCCCCTGGCACCTCCACCGCGCGCGCGGCACCCCGCCCGTCTCGGCCGTCGTCCTGCCCAACGACGCCGCCGCCGCCGCCGCGCGCCGCCGGTCGCCGATCCATCCGATGCGCGACCTGTGCCGCATCTGCCTCGCGCTCTTCCCGACGTCCGTCGCGCTGCTGCCCGCGGGCGTGTGGGTGAACAACCCCTCGGCCATCAACTCGATCACCAAGGACCAGCTGCGCGCGTTCTTCGTGGCGCTCGGGGTGATGGACGCGGGCGGCAGCGGCGAGGGCGGCGGCGGCGGCGAGGGCGCGGCCGACAAGGCGGCGGCGGCGAGGGGGCGGCGCGTGTCGTCGCCCGCGGCCGCGGGAGGCTCGCCGCCGCCGCCGCCGCTGGCCTCGCCCGAGCCTGCCGCCGCCGCGGCTGCCGCCGCCGGCGACGGCCCCGACCGCCTCCAGCTCCCGCCGCGCGTCACCTGGGGCGAGCACCCGGCCCTGTTCGTGCAGCGGCTGTTTGAGTGGCGGTACGACCGCCCGCTGGGCGACGGCGACGGCGACGGCGACGGCGACGGCGACGGCGACGGCGACGGCGATGGCGCGGGCGCGCCGCTCGCGCCGCCGTGGCGCTCCGAGGCGGAGCTCCAGTCGCTGGTCGTGCAGTGGTGCGTGCTGCGGCCCGGGCACCAGGCGCTCGTGGCCAACGCCGACGTCCTGCGGCCCATGGGCCTGTGCACGTGGGCGTGGGAGCTGCCGCTGCGCAAGGAGGAGCTGCTGCCCGCGGGGGACGAGGAGGGGGACGAGGGGGGGGCAGGGCTGGGGGGAGGAGGCGCGGGGGGAGGGACCGGGGGCCCGCTCGACGCCCGGCGGCGGCGGCGGCGGCGGCGGCGCCCGCGCGTCGCGCTCGCGCCCGAGCGCCTGTCCGCGCCGCCCGTGTCGCTGCGCGAGGTGGTCGCCGCCCGGGAGGGCGAGCGAGCGCGCGCGGCCGCCGCGGCCAGCGCGTCGGCCGGGCTCGGGCCCGCGGGGGCGGCGGCGTCGTCGGGCGGGCCGGCGGCCAGCAAGCGGCGCGGGACCGCGGCGGCGGCGGCGGCTGCTGCGGCTGCGACGGCGACGGCGGTCGCTGTGGTGGGCGGCGGCGGCGGCAACGAGACCGACGGCGGCGGCGACAGCAGCGGCGGCGAGGCGCACGGCGGCGCCGGCGGCGGCAGCGGCAGCGGCGGCGGCGGCAATAACAACGGCACCGAGTCGGGCCGCCAGTTCAAGCGCAGCTGCTCCGGCACGGCCCTCGACAACCTCTGGCGCGCGTCCTCGGTCGGCATGAGCCTGGACGCCGCCGGCGCGGGCGCGGGCGCGGGCGCGGGCGCGGGCGCGGGCGCGTCGCCGCCGCACCGCGAGGCCGTCGGCGGCGGCGCGTTTGGCGGCAAGGGCGGCTTTGCTCCGGCGTTGCACGAGGCGTCGCTCCGCCGCCACCAGCACCCGCCGGCGGGCGGCCACCACCACCAGCAGTACTACGAGCCGCCGCACATCCACCAGCACCACTACGACATGCAGCTGCAGCAGCAGGAGTACGAGCAGGAGCAGCGGCAGATGAAGCAGATGCAGCAGCAGCAGATGCAGATGCAGATGCAGATGCAGATGCAGATGCAAATGCAAATGCAGCAGCAGCAAGAGTCGGCGTTTGCGTCCACGTGCGGCGGCGGCGGCGGCGGCGGCGGCGGCGGCGGCGGCGGCGGCGGCGGCGCCGAGGGCGCCGCCCCCCCCATGATGTCCCCCTCGCCGCCCCCCGCGCCCGCCCCGCCGCTGCAGCTCGGCGGGGCCCACTCCGCCGCCGCCCCCTCGGGCCCGCCCGTGCTCATCCAGGTCGAGGGCGGAGGAGGGGAGCGCTACGCGGTGGCGCCCCAAGCGCTGCGCGAGTTTCTCGCCGCGCACGCCGTCCGCGTGGGAGCGGGGGCGGGGGCAGGCGGCGGCGGCGGCGGCGGCGGCGGCGGCGGCGCGGCGGCGGTCGTCGTGCCGTCTTTGGCGGCGGGCCTGGTCGGCGACTTTCCGACTTCTTCGGGGCGGCCGCCGCTGCCGACGGCGCCGCCCGGGACGGTGGGGTTCCTCAGGCGATTTTACTGCTGAACAATTAGTTCTTGCTTTTGGATCGAATCCCCCTTTTTTAATTCCGGCGTCGACGTTTGTCATCCGGTGCCCGACCTCGCCGGCTCCGAGCCGGCGGCTCGCGCTCGTTCCCTTTTGCCCCTCTCGACCTAGACAACGCAGCGCGCGTAGACATAATCTCCTATCTGACGCCCGCGTCTCGACAGCCACTCAAGGACTGATACCACGCGCGCGAAACCAAACACGGAAGCTGAGCCCCATCTTTGCGACGACCCGACGCGCAGGTGCTGCTCAGCGCGTGCTCGGCAACCTACACACATCTTGCCCATCTTCTGAGGCTGTCACGCAGCCAGGCGCGTCACACAAAACACAGAGAGAGTCACAGAGGGAGGACCTCCCCCTCCTTATCTCGAACTTTTGCGCGCACGCCGACAGCCCATTTCCGAACAACCGTCGATCCGGAACCCATCCGCCGGAGCAACGCATCCCTCCCGCCATGCTCAACCTCGCGAGCAACAGCGGGCGCGTCGCCGCGGCCCAGGCCCCGCGGCTCTCCTCCCATCCCGCGATCTTTGGCCCGCGGCGCCGGCGCGCGGCGCTCGGCGCGCGCGCGCTCGCCGCCGCCGACGCCGCCGACGCCGGCACCGCCGCCGCCCTCGCATTCGCGCCCCACGCCGCGCTCTCGCAGGCGCTCGCCGACCTGTCCGACCTGGCCGACGCGTCCACCTCCGCCCCCGCCGCCGCCGCCGCCGCCGCCTCTTCTGCTCAGCCGGACGGCGGGTGGCTCGCGCCGCTGACGGGCGCGCTCGAGGCCACGCTGCGGGCGCTGCAGGCGCTGCTCGACGCGGCACACGTGCCCGACAGCTACGGCTGGTCCATCGTGCTGCTGACCCTGGTGGTCAAGACGGCCGTCCTCCCGCTGACCAAGCGGCAGGTCGAGTCGTCCCTGGCCGTGCAGGCCGTCAGGCCGCGCCTCGAGCTCATCCAGGCCCGCTACGCCGGCGACAAGGCCCGAGTGTCGGCAGAGACCACAAAGCTCTACAAGGCCGCGGGCGTCAACCCGTCCGCGGGCTGCCTGCCGTCCCTGGCCTCGATCCCCGTGTTCATCGGCCTGTACCGCTCGCTCAGCAAGGCCTCCGAGGAAGGACTGTTCGCGGGACAAGGGTGGCTCTGGGTGCCGTCGCTCTCGGGGCCCGTGACAATGGCCGCCAACCGCGCGGGCGGAGGCACCGCCTGGCTGTGGCCGCTCGACCCGCTCACGGGCTCGCCGCCCGTGGGCTGGCACGACGCCGCGTGCTACCTGAGCCTGCCCCTCATGCTGGTCGCGGCGCAGTACGCGTCCAACAAGGTCATCTCGCCGCCGGTCGACCCGAAGCAGCAGGGCGCGGGCACGGCGCGCGCGCTGGCGGTGGCGCTGCCGCTGATGGTCGGTTGGTTTGCCCTAAACGTGCCCTCGGGCCTGGGCCTGTACTACCTGTCCAACACGCTCGCGACCATGGGCCAGCAGGTGTGGCTGCGCAAGCTGGGCGGCGCGGACGTGCGCGTCAACGACCTGGGCCCCGTGACAAAGCCGGGCACGGGGCGGAGGCTCGGCCCCGCGTTTGCGGCGGGCTTGCCGGCGCAAGAGTGGGCCGGGGCGGCGGCGGCGCTCGCGGCGGCGCCGGCCAAGGCGGCGGCGACGGCGGGGGCGGTCGGGGCCGTGCCGGCGGACGCCGAGGCGCAAAAGGCGGACCGGCGGCGGCGCGAGGAGGAGGAGCGGCGGGTGGCGCTCGAGAGGCGGCTCGTCAAGCGGCCCAAGGCGCGGGCGGCGGCGGCGGCGGCCGGCGGCGGGGCGGCGGCCGCCGCCGCTGCCGCGGGGTCGCGCGCTTGAGACTTGTGTTTTTGCTCGATCTGTGGCGCTGTTTCTGTTCATTCAATCGACAGCGTGTGCAACTGACTATTTTTCTAGTTTGTGCGCTTTTTTTGCGGCGCGTCGTCGTCGTCTTTGTCCGTCGCCGACGCCCCTCCCCACCTTCCCTCAGACGCACCGGTCCACCGCCGTGGCCGCCGCCTCGCGCGCCTCGCGCCACGCCGGCGCCCCTCCCCCGACCCGGGCCCGCAGCGCGGCCGCCAGCGCGCGCACGAGCGGCGCCTCGCCCCCGGCTCCCCCCTCTGCCGCCCCGCCGTCCCCCCCGCCGTCGCCGTCGCTGCCGTCGCCGTCGCCGTCGCCGAGCGCCGCCGCCGAGCGCGCCGCCGCCGCCGAGCGCGCCGCCGCCGCGTGCACCCGCGCCTTCATCGTGCGCGCCACCACGCCCGCGCGCCCGACCACTGCGGGCGGCAGGCCCGCCATGGCCGCGGCGTTGAGGCCGAAAGACGCGTCGGCGGCGCCGTCGGCCAGCTTGTACAGGAAGACGAGGCGGGGGGCCGACAGCTCGTCGGCGGGCGGCAGCAGCGATTGTTCGTGCTCCGGTTCAACTGCCGCCGCCCCCGCCTGCCCCTCCTCCTCCTCCCCCTCGCCCGCCGCCCCCGCCCCCGCCCCCAGCGCAAGCCGCCCCTCCCCCCGCCCCTGCCGCGTCCGCAGGTAGGCCATGTGGTGCACCGTCACCACCGGCGCCCCCCCTTGCTCCTCCGACTCGAACCGCGGCCGCGCCAGCTCGGGGTAGTGCGTCACAAAGAGCGTCAGGCACCGCGCGGTCCGCGCGAGGTGCTCGAGCGTCGCGCCGGCAATCGCGACGCCGTCGTGCGTGGCAGTGCCGCGCCCGAGCTCGTCCACGACCACCAGCGTGCGCGGCGTGGCGTGGCGCAGCACCGCGGCCGCGTCCGCCAGCTCCTCCATGAACGTCGAGCGCCCGAGCAGCAGGTTGTCCGAGGCGCCGATGCGCGTGAGGATGCCGTCGAGCACGCTGATCTCGCACGCCTCGCACGGCACAAAGGCGCCGACGTGCGCGAGCAGGGCGACGACGGCGGCGCACCTGATGTAGACGCTCTTTCCGCCCATGTTTGGTCCCGTGACCACGGCGGCGCGGGGCCCGGGCGGGCAGGCGCTGGACAGCTGGACGTCGTTGGGCACGGCGCCCGCGCCGGAGAGCAGGCGGGCGTCGAGCATGGGGTGCCGGGCGCCGCGCGCGAGGAAGCGGGCGGGCGCGCCGTCGGGCGCAAAGGTCGGGCGGCACCAGCGGGCGGGGGGGCCCGAGGACGAAGAGGCGGGGGACAGGGCGCCGCCGGCCGCGGCCACCTGCGCGAAGGACTGGAGGGCATCGAGCGACGCGAGGGCGGCGACGGCGCCGCGGATGGCGGCGTAGTTGTCGCCGCCGTCGCCAAACAAGGAGGCTTCTTCGCCTTGGTCGCCGCCGTCGCCGTTGCCGTTGCCGCCGCCGCCGCCGCCGCCATTGCCGCCGCCCGGCCCGGCCCCCCCGGCTGGGACCCCGCCCCCCCCGCCCGTCAGCCGCCGCAGGAACCGCCGCCACCCGGCGGTCGCCGCGGCCGCCATGCGCTCCCTGGCGCGCGCCAGCTCCCCGACCGCCTCGCGCGCCTCGGGCGCCTGCCACCGCGCAACCTTTTTCGTCGCGCAGACGCGCACCCACCCGCGCGGCAGCGTGCTGGCGGCGCGGCCGAGCGGCAGCTCAAACATGTGCGTGCCCTGGTTCTGCACCGACACGTACTCCAATTTCGGGACTTTCGCCGCGCGCGCCAGGGCGGGCAGCAGGGCGTCGAGGGCGGCCTCGGCGGCGGCCAGCTCGGCGCGGCGGGCGAACACCTCGGGGAAAAAGGCTGGCGAGCGGGCGAGGCCGGCGTAGTCTCCCGCACGCGCGGCGCCGAGGTCGAGCACCGACAAGAAGGCGGAGGCGACGCGGGCGGCGTCGGCGGAGGCGGCCGAGGCGAGTAGAGAGCGCAGCAGGGGGGACCGGGCGGCCGCCTCGACGGCCGCGGACGTGTTTCGCGAGGCGGCAACGGCGGGCGGGCCGGACGCGCCGCTGGCGCCGCCGCCGCCGCCCTCGTCCTCCAGGCCCAGCAGCGCCGGGCGCGCCGAGGCGAGCGCGGCGAGCGCGCGCGCGGCCTCGGCCGGCGACGCGGTCCCGTGCAGCATGCGGCTGGTCGCGCGCTCCAGGTCCGGCAGCCGCTTGAGGAAGCCCGGCAGCGACGCGAGCGCCGAGCCGCCGCCGCCGCCGCCCGCCGAGGAGCCCCACCCGCCGCCGACCGCCGCCCGCGCAATTTCTTCGACGGCGTCCAGCCGCCGCTCGATGGCCGCGCGGTCGGCGAGCGGGCGCGCCAGCCACCGGCGCAGCAGCCTGCCGCCCGGGCTTGTAGCCGTGCGGTCGACGAGCTCGAGCAGCGAGCCGCGCGTTGACAGGCGCCCGCCGCCCTGATCGGCAGAAAAGACGTCGAGCTGCCGCAGAGCGTTGGCCGACAGGCGCAGGAAGGATCCGCCGCCGCCGCCATTGCCGCCGCCGCCGCCGCCGCCGCCGCCGCCGCCGCCCGAGAGGCGGCGGTACAGTCCCGGCTGGCGCAGCAGGCCGTCGAGGCCAAAAGGGCGCAGGTACGCCTCGGCGGCGGCGAGCGCGCGCAGGATGGCGGGCGGCAAGGGAAGAGGCGGGGGCGGCTGCTGCTGCTGCCCACCGGCCGGCGCCCGCGCCTCCTCCTCCTCCTCCTGCGGCGTCCCACCCGCCCCGGGCAGCGACCCCTCGTGATGCAGACGCGCGAGGCGCTCGAGCGTGAGCGCGCCGCCGGCGGCGCCCAGCAGCGGCGGCGGATGCCAGGAGGAGGACGGCGGCGGCGGGGCCGCGGGCCGCTCGATCCGGCACGCGCCGCCCGAGCTGACTACATAGGCGCGCAGCAGCCGCTCGGTGCCGGGCGACAGGCGCGCCCCGCCCGCCACGACGATCTCGGCGGGCGCGAGCGACAGCAGGGCGGCCTCGAGCTGCGCGAGCGCGTCGGCGGCGCCCGCGGCGGCGGCGGCGGCGAGCGCGGCGGCCGCGCCGGGCGAGGCCGGCGCCGCGCCCGAGGCGGCGGCGGCCGCGGCCGGCGAGCCCGGGGCCGCGCCCTCCTCGTCTTGCTCGGGCGTCCCGCGCCGAGTCCCCTGCTGCCGCCGGTGCCGCTGCTCCGCCGGCCGCGAGGAGGGACCGCCGCCGCCGCCGCACACCCCAAACACCACGTCGCCGGCGCTGCACTCGACCGCCACGAGCCCGACGGCCGGCGCCGACGAGCACACCAGGCCGCCGTCCTGCTCCTCCTCCGCCGCGCCGCCCGCCGACGGACGCGGCTCGGCGGCGGGCGCCTCGGCCAAGACCAGCAGGAAGCGCGTGGGCGCCATGGCGCCGCCCGACGCGGCGTCGGCGCCGACGGCAAAGGCGGCGGCGGCGGCGGCGGCGTCGCCCGGCGCCCTGGGCGGCGTGCCGGGGCCCGCGCTGCCGCCCCCGCCCCCGCCCCCACCCCTGCCCTCCTCGTCGTCGTCGTCCTCCTCGCGGTCAGACGCCGGGCCCCCCGCGCGCCCTCTGCCGCCGCCCCGCCCAAACCGCCCGCCCCCTCTGCCGCCGCCGCTCCCCCGGCCCCCGCCGCCGCCCCCGCCCCCGCCCCCGTGACCGCCGGCCCGCGCCGCCGCCTCTCCCAGCGTCAGCGCGTCGCGCTCGCTCGCGTCGAGCGTTGCCGCCGTGTAGACGCCCGTCAGCCGCCTCGCAAAGGGCGCCGACTTGCCCGCCGCCCCCTCCCCCGCGGCCTTGAGGGCGGCCGTCTCGGCCTGCGTCACCACTCCCACGCGGTGGCCCGCCAGCACCAGCCGGCGGACGTAGGCCGACAGCCGCGCCACGGGGACGGAGGCCACCAGGAAATTGTGGTCCGGGTAGGCGAGGATGCCGAGGGCGCGGGAGGCGGCCTCGGCGTCCTCGCCGAACAGCTTGGCCTTGTAGCCGACCTCGAAGATCAGGAGGAGGCCCGGGTGCTGGCGCCGCAGGGCGGCGACCTGCTCCTCGAGCGGCGTGAGCTTGGGCGGGCGGCCGCCCGCGGCGGCGGCGGCGGCGGCGGCGGCGGCCACCGCCGCGCCCGTCGCGTGGGCGCCGCGCACGCCGCGCAGCTGCCGGGCGGCGCGCTCCTCCTCGTCTTCGTCGTCGTCGTTGTCGCGGGGGGGACGCGGGGGGCCGCCGCCGCCGCCTGCAGCGCCAGTGCCGCCGACGCCGACGCCGCCGCGCTCTGCCGCCGCCGCCCCTGCCGCCGCCCCTGCCCCCCCACGCTGCTGCCGCTGCTGCTGCTGGCGGTTCCCGACGAGCCTGTGCTGCATGCGCGCGTGGCGCGCCGGGTCGCGCACGAACTCGTACCGGCCGTCGTCTTCGTCGTGCTGCTCCGGGGCGTCGGGGCCGCGCGCCGCCGCCGCCACGGCGACGCCATGGGTGGCCGGTGCCTTTGGTTTGTCCGCGCTCGGCGGCGGCGTCGGGGCGGGGGACGGCGGCGCCAAGGCCCCCGCCGCCGCCGCGCCGCTGTCCTCGGCGCCCTGCTGCTTGCCCGTGAGCGCCGACGCCAGGCGTGCGCGCTTGGCCTGTGGACCGGGCGTGCGCGTGTCCTGCTGCTGGGACGCCGGCGCTTTCGTCGTCTTCGCCGGCGGGGGGGCGGCAGCGGCCGCGTCGTCATCGTCCTCGTCGTCGTCGCTTGCGCCGAGGACGACCACGTCCTGTTCTTCCTCGGCGGCGGGTGGCGGCGGAGCAGGCGCGGGCGCGGGCTGCGGCGACGGCGCCGCGCGCTTCTTGAAGAACGACGTGATGGGCGGCGTGCCCTTGGGAGGCACCACGCACCCGCCCTTGTTCTTCGGCGGTACCATGGCCCGCTTGGTGCGCGTGGATTGGGCGCTGTTGCGCTTGCGTTTGCGGAGGGATAAATCGTCTGTGTCAATGTTTATTTTTTCAGAGCTGCGCCTCTCACGCCAACTGGTGTGCGGTGTCGGCGAGGAGGGGTGTGTGCGATGGATGCCTCTCTGACGAGTGGGCGTAGTGGTTCGTTCTCCCCTTTGTCGTTCTTTGCGCTCGCTCTCTCTTTGTCGCCGTTGTCCGATGAAAGGCGCGCCGTTCAAAACCAGCTCCAGCCGGCACCCCCTAAAAAGCGAGCGGGACACGATGCCGCCCCAACTCTCAACACTTGCATCTTCCCTCGCCTCGCACCACCCCGGCCAAGACAAGAGCCCGAGAGAACGCCCCTCTCTCTCCCGACCGGAGGACCGATTGATACAAAAACATGCCGCTTTCGTGTTCACATCGACGCCATCGCCGCGCGCTGCTGCTCCACCGCCTGCCGCGCGCCGTCAACCGCCTCGCGCGGCATGAGCCCTAGAAACTCGCCGAGCCCCTTGACCGCGGCCTTGCGCGCCTCGCGCGTGAACCGCACGAACTCGGCGTTCTGCGCCCCGGACGGTGCCGCGCCCAGCATGGCGCTGTCGAAGTACTTGTTGTAGTCGAGGGCGTCGAGCGCCTCCACCACCTCGGCCGCCAGCTGCTCCGCGCGGCGCGCCAGGCCCTTCTTCTTGGCGCTGCCGCCTCCCCCTCCTCCCCCGGCCCCTCCGCCGCCACTCTGCGCCTCCTGCGACTTGTAGAACCCTTCCAGCGCGGCGATCGCGTCAAACATATTGTCCCGCGCGTTGCCGGGAGGGCCCACGATCAGGGCGCGCGCCGCGCGCAGGCGCGTCCAGTCGGCGTCCTCAACCGCCGGCTCCAGGTCGCGGAGCTGGTCCAGCACGCGCACCAGAGGGACCAGGTAGAAGAACAGGGGCTTGGCGGGCGCGCCCAGGCGCAGGGCGCTCGTGGGCACGAGGGCGAATGCTGCGAGCAGCGCGGTGGCGGCGGCGCCCTGCAGCAGGCGCCGGCGCACGACGCCGTCGGCCTCGGCGGCGCCGCCGGCCGCTGACCCGGCGCCGCCGCCCGCGCCGCCGCCGTCGCGCAGCGCCGAGCCCTCGGTGGCGCCCGCGCCCGTGAAAAAGGTCACGTCGGCCTCAGAGAGCCACGCCGTGCGCTTGCCGGACGTCCAGGGCAGCTCGCGTGAGTCGGTCGAGTCGATGCGGACGGGGGCGGCGGCCGCGGCGTTGGCGCCGTCGCCTCCGGCGGCGGTGGCGGTGGAAGAGGGGGCGGCGGCTCCTGCGGCAAACGCGGCGGACGCTGCATTGGCGGCCTGCACCGAGGCGAGCTCCTCGCGCAGGCGCGCGGCCTCTTGCTCGGCCGCGCGCAGGCGCGCGAGCACGTCCTCCGAGAGGCCGCCCGCCGCAGGGCCGCCGCCGCCTCCGCCCGCCGCCGGCTCGGCGCGCGGCGGCGGCGCGGGCGGCGCGCGACGGCGGCCGTGGTGGTGGCCTTGGGTCAGCTGCACGGCGGGCGAGGCGACGGACCGCCTGGCCACCGCCGCATTGGCGCCAGCGGCCGCGTGGTTCAGCATTGTCAGGTGCTGGGTTGGGCGCGTGGTGGCGATCGCCCCCGAGGTGTGTGATGTTTTGCGGTGGTGGTGATGTTCTGGTGGGTTGTTCGCTTCCTGTTTTTATCAATCGCGGAGAGCCAACTCGTGGATGAAGGAGCGACGGGTGTGTGTCCAGGTCTGATTTGTGAGGGAGAGGAGCGGGTGTGCACAACTCGCAGGAACATGGCAAATGGTCTTTCGAGTTGGAGGGAAAGGGCGGCGCCGGCGGCGAGAGAAGGACGGGCCGTCGCGGCGGTGCGTGGCGAGAGAGAGAGAGCGCGCGTCAGGCGTCGTTCTGACGTTTTTTTTTTTTCAACACCACTGAGAAAGGAGGGGCAAGAGGAGATTGTGTGTGCGTGTCTAGGAATGCAAATGTCACAAGAGGGCAGGGGCGTCAGTAAGGTGGAAGGGGGCGTGGGGCGGGGGGGGGGAGGGTATTTCTGCGCCACACACGCCGCCAAAGGGAGCGAGGGCGTCGTCGTCTTCCCCCCCCCCCGCGCCCTCGCGCGGAGGGTGCGTGCGTGCGTGCGTGCATCTGGGCGTCTTTCCTGGCAGAGGTGTCGGAGGTAGAGAAGTCGGCTGGCTGATTGTGGGGGGGGCGCCGGGGCCTCTATTTTGTACGTGCGTCAACTCGCGTGAGTTTCCGGAGAAAACAAAAATATAGCCGCGCCTCGCAGCCGCGCCCCGTCGTGTGTTTTGGGATCGTGCGCGGGAGGGGGTTTGGGAGGGGGGGGGGG